>ENA-ORNB01000046-ORNB01000046.1-human-gut-metagenome-genome-assembly--contig:-NODE-46-length-150578-cov-21.303801_pt1 | contig 150578 bp, 98 predicted proteins | sample MGYA00242112_ERZ509016 | MGnify/ENA primary metagenome ERZ509016 (study PRJEB26280, sample SAMEA2338705) | human gut metagenome | biome: human gut; feature: human-associated habitat; material: faeces...
ATACCATCCGCAACGACTTCATAACCGTAGCGAAGGTTTCTCTGCCCCGTACCGCCTTCCTCCCGCGGCGTTCCATCGGGATTGGTGATCGTGATCAAAGTCGCTCCGGCTGGCGTCGTCTGAGTCGTGATTCGCTGCGCTTCATTGTATGCCCAGGTTGTCGTCCTCCCCAAGACATCCGTAGAATAAATTACCCTCCCTATTCCGTCGTAGCTTCTTGTCTTCCGAGTCGTCATCGCTCCGACATCCCGGCGTTCCTCACGAATACGCCCCGCCGCATCGCGCATGTAGGATACAATCGTTTCCGGCGTCGTTTCTGTAGCAGCCCGAATCGTTTCGATCAGTTGGCGTGCCGTATTGTAACCGTACGATGTCATCACACCATCTTCATCGATCTTGCGCAAGGGGCCGCAACACATCCATTCGGCGGTCGATTCACGCCCATTGCCGAGCGTCTTTCGCGTTACATTGTGTTCGAAATCATACTCGTAATCGGCTGTCGCCTTGAGCTTCCAGCCCGTTGCAACAAACACATAATTTTCTTCACGAATGGTATCCCCATTGGCGGCAATATAGAGGACTCTGCGTTCGCTGCGTCCGGAAACAACTTGCCCATTGACAGCCGTTTCCATCGTTTCCTTCCAAACAGCCCCGTATTGCAAGGCGCGTTCGTATGAGTAACGCCTTTGAACACCATTGTGATCCTGCTCCAGCTTCACACGTCCGCAAGCATAGGAACACGCCGCCAATTCTCCATAGGTCTCGCGAATTGAGACGCGGGGACCAGTCACCCCCAGCCCCGTTTGAGTCACCGTCGTGCGGTTCACTTGCGGAGAGTCGCTGTAACTGTATGACTTGCGGGACAATTCCGTTTCTTTTCCATCTTCCGAACGAATCAATTCAACCGTCAACAAGGGGCGGCAGTCATTGAAGCGCAGATTCGCATACGTCGTCCGAATCACCTTCTCGTCAGAGCCAGAACTCCATGGAGAGGCTTCCAAAACAACCCGCCCCTGCTCATCGTACTCGTAGCGCGTGTAGCCTCCATCGGGTTTGATTTCCAGTGAAGGGCGGAATTGTGCATTGTGGATCCATGTCGTCGTCCTGGAAGCGGACGAGCCATAGCCCTCCGTCCGGCTGACCGTCAGCCAGCCTCCGGCGGAATTCTTCTTCACCGTACGGACACAGGAAACAGGAGCCACATCGTCGATGCCGCGGACAGTTCTGATCTCTTCCCACATGCCGCCTGGAAGGTAATTGCGGGCAAAGGTCTTGATGATGCGATCATCTCCCTCTCCTGTCGTAACCGTCACCAGGCCATCCTCAACTCGGCGAAGCACTTGCGTCGCCGGTTGCCCCGCGCGCTGATTGATGATTTTCATCATTTTGGCGGAGCCATCCTGCCAGCACTCATAGGAATAGGTCTTGAATGGAGTGCCGGATGCCGAACGCCCCGTACGGACATCGCCAGTAACCTGATTCGCGGGATAGTGGTTGATGACAAGCTTGTTGAAACTGCGTTCCAGCAGGAACAACCCCTGCGTGGAACTCCAGATGGAAGTGACTTCTCCGTCGGTATCGCGCGTCACCTGAAGCCGTTCGGCGTATTCATCTGCCGTGACAACCGCTCCGGAACTCGTCGTGGTGGAGACCACCTTGCCTGTTTCCGCGAAAAAACGGCGTTTGGAACCATCTGCCATCACCTGGCAAAGATAAGCAGGGTTATCATTCGTGCAGGGTGTCAGATCGCTGTTGAGAAGCTGGACGAGCGAAGTATCCCGACGGGAAATTCCCTGGCGTTCCGCCCGGTCGGACTGAGGAGCAGCCTTGTAGTACAGGCAACGACCGGAAGACTTGAAAATCGTTACCTGACGGGAAAAGGCATCAAAACTCGCCGTCCATTCCATCTGACTGTCAAAACGGAAAGGAATGGCAGGAGCATCCGGTTCAGAACTGCGTCCCGCCCTGAAAGAAGAAGGATTGGATGGGTTGGGAGTCCCGCCAACCTTGCCGGAACTTTCGCAATTATCCGGCTCATCACCGTCTTCAATGGGGAGAGTCTGCCCCGTATCGCCATCACCATCTTCACAATCCTCATCATCACAATCGCATGGCTGGCAGTCATCCTCATCCGGAGGAGGATCACTTGAGGAAGAAGAACTACTGCTGCTTGACGACGAACTGGAGCTGCTGGACTCGCTGCTACTTGATGAAGAGCTCGAACTACTCGACGAACTCGAACTGCTCGATTCACTACTGCTGCTACCGGACGAGCTCGAACTGCTTGATTCACTACTACTACTACCGGACGAACTCGAACCGCTCGATTCACTACTGCTGCTACCGGACGAACTCGAACCACTCGACTCACTACTGCTGCTACCGGACGAGCTCGAACCACTCGATTCACTGCTGCTACCGGACGAGCTCGAACCGCTCGATTCACTACTGCTGCTACCGGACGAACTCGAACCACTCGATTCACTACTGCTGCTACCGGACGAACTCGAACCGCTCGACGAACCGCTACTCGACGATGATGAACTACCCGATGAGCTGGAACTACTGCTTCCAGGACCTCCTCCAGACGGACTGGAGCTACTACTACTGCTTGACGATGATCCATCCTGGCTGATAAAGCAACGTCCTCTGACGGCGCGTTCCGTATTAAAATCAGCCTCGTCATCGAAGGCTTGAATAATCCATTCTCCCGATCGATCCGGTCCCTCATTGAGGCCGCAAATCACCGGAATCCTCCCCCCCGGGCATTCTTCACTAGAATAATACAAAGGTACTGCCCAAGGATATGTTCCTACATCTTCCCGGGCGATGCGGAAATGAAGGGCATTCGTAGAAACACTGAAATAGTGCTCCGAATCCCCAATCTCTGTAAATTCATAATAGATTGGTTTGATGGTAATAAACAGAGGCTCTTTTTCTGAAGAGGCGTCGGATGGAGAAAAATTGGACGGGGTCATTGATGTAAGATGGTTAAAATCAGGAAAACACAACAAATCAAACCCCTTCCGGGACTATACCTACTCCCGCACACAAATCACATGAAGTCAAGAGATAAAATTTATTTTCCAAAATTTCAGAATTACACGCAAATCCCAAAACACATTTTTATCCCGGCGAAATATACTCGTTCCTATTGGGGCACAAAAAAACCGGCGGGGAGAACCGCCGGTTGACTATTTGATGATAGATTGGGTAAGAGGGGACATACCTTTATTCGGAAGCCTTGTCTTCCTCTTTCTTTGCGTTTTCGGATTGCTCTGCAATCATGGAGGCTATTCTGCGTCTATCGGCGGACTCCCGTTGAGTCCTGCTCATGAATAGCTTGTTATTTCTCTTAATCATGTGTCTGTATGTTCTCATGGTTTGTTTTAATGTCAACAGTTTCCTGCGTGACCGTTTCGTCACATCGTGAAAACCGCTTGTTCAAGGAAGCGCCCCGTCTGGAATTGACTCCGGACGGGGCGCAGCCTGAAAGGAATGGAGATCAATTTCAGGCGGTTGCCGCCTCGTAGCGGGCCTCGACGTCGTCCCAGTTGATGAGCTTGACGAAGTTTTCGATATAAGCTGCTCTGTTGTTCTGATGCAACAGATAATAGGCGTGTTCCCAGACGTCGCATGCCAGCAGAGGCACCAGTCCGGGGATTTCCAGATTCTGGTGTTTTTCCGCACCGCAGACGACGAGTTCCCGTGAAACAGGATCAATGCCAAGAATAGCCCAGCCGGAACCTTCCACACCGGCGGCAGCGGCTTTGAACACCGTCAGCATGGCAGACAGGGAGCCGAACTTCGCTTCGATGGCAGCAGCCAGAGGACCAGCGGGCGCCGCTTTCGGGGTGGGCGTCATGTTCGTCCAGAAGATCGTATGCAAGGCATGACCCGAGGTATGGAAGGACAAGTTACGCACCGTGGGGGTTGTCAACGCGGCATCCGCCGTTCCATCGGCAATTTCCTTGAGTTTGGCGGCAGCGGCATTGGCACCGGCGACGTAGGCTGCATGGTGTTTGTCGTGGTGGAGCCGTACGGTGGCTTCGTCCATCAGAGGTTCCAGCGCATCATAGGCATACGGAAGAGGAGGCAGAACATACTTGCCATCGGCATAACCGATATGCGAGGGGGACTGAAGCGGATTATTCATGATGATCGTTTATAGTTTGGTGTTTGTTAAATTCCGGAGTCTCTCGACAGCTTGCGGGAGGCTATAGTAGCCCCGCCTTTCGCCGTTTGCGAGGTATCCATAAGGTGAACTTAGGAGATAAGACAGCCCGATATCAAAAAAGGTTCAATTATAATGGGACTAATTTTTCTTTTCTTCATCTTCCAGGTCTTTCCGTATCTCATGGAGAAGGTACGATTTTGGAGTTCATGTCCATCGTTGATATGATACAAACGGGGCATGGAAGAAAAACAGTACCGCCCGAACACTGCCGCCATTATCGTCAACCCGCAAGGACTCCTCCTGATTTGCGAACGGACAAAAGAAGACGGCGCATGGCAATTCCCCCAAGGAGGCATTGACGAAGGAGAAAATGCACTGGAAGCAGTCAGCCGTGAAATATGGGAAGAAGTCGGATTCCTGCCCGAACACTATAGAATCGAGTCCGGACGGACAGGCTACCGGTACGACTATCCCGACGCGGTCCTCGACAAAATCAAGGCTAAACGCGGCAAGCCCTATGTCGGACAGGAACAAACCTACTTCCTCTGCCGCCTCATGGAAGACGCCCCGGAACCCAGTCTCGACCAGCGAGAATTCAAGGCTTACCGCTGGATCAAACCGGAAGAATTCGACTTTTCCTGGTTGCCGCCGTTCAAACGGGACGTATACCGGGAAGTCATGGATAATTTCTTTTTCCATCCGGAAGAAGCGGATCCCGTCTGACCGGCACGAATTGTTTTCCTTCCGCGTATTGCGTCATTTCCCGTCTGGAGAAAGGTGTATGCTTGCATGTTGGGAGTGTTTTGCATACTTTCCTCCCTACCTTGTGGGTTGCTCTCTCCAAAGGGTCTGATTAAATTTTCCCGCCATATCAATGATTAAGTGGATTCTCACCAAAATAGTCGGTTCTAAAAACCAGCGCGAAATCAAGAAACTGCGCCCCATCGTGGACCGTATCGTCAATATCGAACGCGAGTGGCAAGGCCAGCATATCGACCAACAATTTCTAATCGACAAGACGCGGGAATGGCAGTCCTACCTGCACAGGTTCCTGCCGATGGCCATCCCTCCCCTGCGCTTGGTGGAATCCGCCGATAAAGAGCAACTGACAGACATCGCCAAGATGCTCAATGACCGGTTCGACCTCCTCAAACCGGATTTTCCCAACCTTCCCCGGGTGGAATCCACCCCGGATTCGATCGAAGCCGCCAAGAAGGTATGGAGGGAACTGACGCCCGAATTCGCCAAATTGCGCGAAAAATACCTCAACAAAATCCTTCCGGAAGCATTCGCCGTCGCCAAGGCCGGAGCCCGTCAATTGTGCGGACTCACCAAATCGGTCTGCGGCCAGGAACAGACTTGGGACATGGTCCACTTCAACGTCCAGTTGCTCGGCGGCATCTCCCTGCACCGCGGGTATATTTCTGAAATGGCCACCGGTGAAGGCAAGACGCTTGTCGCCACCCTGCCCGTCTACCTGAATGCCCTGACCGGTATGGGCGTTCACGTCGTCACGGTCAACGATTACCTCGCCCGCCGTGACTCCGAATGGATGGGCACTTTGTTCGAGTACCTCGGCCTGACGGTCGGCTGTATCCAGAGCATGATGCCTTCCCACCTGCGACGCGAACAATACAACTGTGACATCACATACGGTACAAACGCCGAATTCGGGTTCGACTACCTGCGCGACAACGGCATGGCTTCCTCCGCGGAAGAACAGGTGCAGCGTGGCCACTACTTCGCCATTATCGACGAAGTGGATTCCATCCTCATTGACGAAGCCCGGACGCCGCTCATCATCTCCGGTCCCTCCGTCATTACACGCGAACAGCAGTACGATGCCCTCTGCCCCGCAGTCTCCAAAGTTGTCAAGGCACAGACGGAACTTTGCAACGAATTGATGGCCCAGGCCATGGAACTGGCCAAAAACGGACAGAACGAGGAAGCCGGACGCTGCCTGCTTAAAGTCAAGCTCGGTCAGCCTCGCAACCGTGCTTTCATGCGCGCCATGGAAGAACCGGAATACCGCCGCATGATGGAGAAGTACGAGCTCTTCCTCTACCAGGATACCCGCAAGAAAGAGCTTTATCGCCTCAAGGAAGAACTCTTCTTTTCCGTCGAAGAAAAAACCCACGACGCCGATCTGATGGAAAAAGGGCGCAAGCTCATTTCACCGGACGATCCCCAGGCTTTCATCCTGCCCGACATCGGTACCGCCATCGCGGAAATGGATGAAGATCCCCGTCTCACGGAACAGGACAAGGCCCGCAAGAAGCGCGAACTTTACCAACGCCTCGACGAAACCGGACAGCGCCTTCACACCACTTCCCAGCTCCTCAAAGCCTACTGCATTTACGAAAAAGACGTCGAATACGTCGTCAAAGAAGGCAAGGTCATCATCGTTGACCAGAACACGGGCCGCGAAATGCCCGGGCGCCGTTGGTCCGACGGTCTCCACCAAGCCGTCGAAGCCAAGGAAGGATTGGAAATCGAACGCGAAAACCAGACCTACGCCACCATCACCATTCAAAACTACTTCCGCCTTTACAAAAAGCTCGCCGGCATGACGGGCACAGCAGAAACGGAAGCTGCGGAATTCCACGACATCTACAAGCTGGACGTCCTTCCCATCCCGACGAACAAACCCTGCGTGCGCAAGGACTCCAACGACCTCATCTTCAAGACGCGCCGTGAGAAATTCAATGCCGTCGTCGCCAAGATTCAGGAACTCCACGGCAAGGGACAGCCCATCCTCATCGGTACGGCCAGCGTAGACGCTTCCGAAACGCTTTCCCGCATGCTCAAACGCGTGAAGATCCCGCATGAAGTGCTCAATGCCAAAAACCACCAGAGGGAAGCCGAAATCATCTCTCAGGCAGGCAAAAAGGGAGCAGTCACCGTCTCCACCAACATGGCCGGCCGCGGTACCGACATCAAGCTGGGCGAAGGAGTAAACGAATTGGGCGGTCTTTTCGTACTCGGTACGGAACGCCACGAATCCCGCCGTATCGATCGCCAGTTGCGCGGACGTTGCGCCCGCCAGGGCGACCCCGGCGCCTCCCAGTTCTTCATCTCGTTTGAGGACGACCTGATGCGCAACTTCGGTGCGGCCGAACGCATGACCAAGATGATGGAACGCTTCGGCGTCCAGGACGGAGAAGCCCTTGAACACGGATGGCTCAACAAAACCGTCGAAAACGCCCAGAAGCGAGTCGAACAGCGCAACTACATGTGGCGCAAACACGTCCTCGACTACGACGACGTCATGAACAAGCAGAGAGAAGTCGTCTATGGCTTCCGCAACGATGTCCTCATCACTGAAGATCCGCGGGCTATCATCTACGACGTCCTCGAAGAGGCTGTCATGGACAAGGTTCAGTTCTACATGGTCGTGGACAGAGACGAACAGCCCAACCCCGACGAACTCCTCTCCTGGGTCAACTCCACCTTCCCGCTGGCGCTCACCGACGAGCAAGCCGGCTTCACGACAAAGACCCCTGAAGAATGCGCGAAGTTCATCATTGAAAAAGTCAAAGTCGTTTATGAACAGAAACTGGAACATGAACGGGCCGAATACCTCGACCACATGGAACGCCAAACGGTTCTAACGTCCATCGACAAACTTTGGCAGGAACACCTCTACAACATGGACTCCCTGCGCGAAGGCGTGCGTCTCCGGGCCCAGGGCCAGAAAGATCCGCTCATCGAATATAAAAAGGAAGCCTACGACATGTTCGTAACGCTGATGGACAACATCAACCAGGCCGTCCTGAAAAACATGTTCAGCAGCACGACCAACCTTGATGCCTTCGAAGAGTTCCTTGCCAGCCTTCCCCAGTCCACGTCCGAAAGCGAAGACGACGGGGAGCCGAACCTTACATTCGACGGCATGCCGGCCAACCTTCTGGAAGCCCTGCGCGAACAGGTCTCCTCAGCCAAAGCCATGCGCAATGCCACGCCTGAACGCACTCCCGCCTCCCCCAGGCGAGAAACCCCGGCCGGCCACCCTATGCCCGTGATGCCTGACGGTATGCCCATCTCCATTTCCGCTTCATCGTCCGAAATGGATCCCGTACTTGTGCGCCAGGATACGAAGGTTGAACTGATTACCCGTAAACCCACGGTCAATATCCGCCGCAAGGGCGACACCCAGCCCCAGACCGCCGGCGATACGCCCGCTCCGGCTGCAGCAGCCGGCAACGCGGAACCGTCCCTGACCGTCGGTTCCATGGATTCCGGAAGCGTCCTCGGCACGTACGAAAACTCCGGAGAAACTCTGACTCGTTAAGATACCTACCTTGACAGCACCTCCGGAAGGCGATCACCAAAGCCTGCGGAGGTGTTTTTCTCGCCTACTTCTCTTTCCCCAGACAACTTCCCTCCCCCCAACAAGAGCCCTATGCCCGTCCCGAATGTCCGATCCGTATTGGAGTACGTACCGTACTTCCGGGGGAAGCTCTTTGTCGTTCACGTCGCCCAGGATCTGCTCAATTCGGAAGAACTTGTCGATGCCTTGCTTGACCTGGACGTCCTCCACGAAATCGGCGTCCGCCTGATACTTGTCGCCGAAGGCAGCGACGCCTCGCGCCTTTATGCTGAAACCCGCGTCTGTGAAATGCGATCTGCGGCCGTCGAAGCGCCTCTCTCCGCAGGAGAACTCGTCATCGGACGGGTTGAAGAAATTCTCAACCGCCGCCAGATCCCTGTCGTCGCATCAGGCTGCGACCAGACATTCGACGAAGGTACCGTCCGCATGGCTTCTGCCCTGAAAGCCAACAAATTCATCGCCCTTCTGGACGACGAACGGGTTCCTACGCGGGACAAGGCCCCCATTCACGCCATTCTGGAGAGCGAAGTCGCCGACATCCGAGGAGAAATCTCCTACAAGGAACTTCTGCTCGAAGCGGCGGAAGTCTGCCGCCGCGGTATCCAGCGCGTCCACCTTCTCGACGGTCGTAATCGCGGCGTCCTTGTAGACGAACTTTTCTCCGAAGAAGGCGTCGGCACCATGGTTCACTCGGACTCCTACCGGGAAATCCGCCCGCTTCATGAAGAAGACATCCCCGAACTGCTTTCCATGATCGCCCGTTCCGTCATTCAAGACCAGCTCGTCGACCGCAGTTACGAAGACATTCACGAACGCCTCAAGGATTACTACGTCCTCACCCTTGACGACAGTATCATAGGCTGCGTAGCCGTTTATCCGTATCCCGAGCAAAAATCCGCCGAACTCGGTTGCCTGTATATCAAACAGAGCCATGAAGGCCACGGCTACGGCAAGGCTTTGTGCGCCTTTGCGGAACAAAAGGCCCGGGAACTGGGCATGCATTTTATCTTCGCTCTCTCGCAAAGTGCCGTCTATTACTTCCGGGACCGCCTCCACTACGCGGAATACTCCCGCGATACTCTCCCGAGCCACCGCCGCATGGTGCTGGAATTGAGCGGACGCCACTCCGGAGTCTTCGGGCGGGAATTGGACTGATACAACGCCCACCAAGGAGCATCGTCAGACTTCACCCGTTTCATCATTAGTTCGGACTAAATTTTATTTAGCTGATTGAATGGTTTGATGTACATCACAAATTATTGACAAGCATGAGTTTATACGATAGCCTATTTTCATAGGCTTGGTTTTTACCATTCCTCTTGCGAGGAAAAAGTTGACATAGTGTTAGTTTAGGCTAACTTTCTGTTTCACCTGCACAATTAACCATGCCCCAAATGCACATCAACATACCCCTCCTTGCAGTAGCCGGATTCGCTCTTTGTTCCTATTCCCTGGCAGACGAAGAACCATCGACTCCGGGAGCTCTTCTGAACGATCTTGATATGATCGGTTCCGAATACGGAGATGACTCCGTTCCCTTCCCCCACGATCCCGTCAGCAATTGGCTGACCGATTTCCATACCAATCTTGCCAAATCCCGTATCCAGTATTTCATCGAACAATCATACAGCCGTTCATGGTTTGGCCATGCGGCGGAAGGTTCCCCCTCCGGGCAAAACTGGTACAAGCTGCATGCCCACGTCGGCTTGAACCTCGTCACTTCCGAAAGGCACCAGGGTACTTGGATCAAGGCGGAAGTATCCGGGTCGAGCGCTTTGGATCCTCGCTCAAGGGAAACAACCATGGACGATACCCTCGGCAGCCTCAGCAATACCGACTGCGACATCTACCGTGACGACTTCTACTACATGCCCGAATTACTGCTGTCCCAGGGATTTGACGACGGACGGAGCGTCCTGATGCTGGGCGTTGTCAACCAAACGAATTATATCGACACTAATTCCTACGCCAACACATCGTTCGGTCAATTCACGGCCGGACCTTTCGTGAACAATCTTGTCCTGCCCCTCGGAGAAAGCAATTTCGGATTCATGCTCCAACGCCAGATGGGAGACCAGTGGATCATCCAGCTCGGAGGAAACATGCTGGATTGCGAATCCGGCCAGAATCCGTTCCGCCGTACGACAGGTAAAGCCTTCAACCTGATCGGGGAAATTTCCTGGACCTGTGAAGATGTCCTGGGCATAGGCCGCGGCACGCATCGACTGGAACCGTTCATGTTCCATTCCGACGGAGAAAATCATGCCGGTATCGGGTACAATGCCGAACAAGACCTCGGGAAGAGCCCCTTTGCCGTCTTTTTCCGTGCAGGCTGGAGCTGTGCCAGTTCTGACAATCCCGGTGGAGCCATGGCACAAGTTTCCGGAGGATTGATCGTCAAAAAGCCTTTTTCAATCATCACCGGTTTGAATGAGGCAGATTCCAACTACCTGGGCCTTGCCCTGGCCGTCGTCAAACCGGAAGCCGGTATTCTTGAATCCGACGAAAGCGATGAACGGATCAAGCCGCACAATCGTGAAATCACCTTCCAGTGTGTTTATTGCTGTGCCGTTACCCCCTACTTCTTCATCGAACCATCCTATCAGCTCACAAGGCATCCCGCCATGAGGCGGGATAGAAGTGTCGCCAGCGTTTTTTCAATTCAAGGGATTCTCTCTTTCTAAGACACCGCTGCACAGTGTTGTTCACGGGCTTGATTAAAAGAAAGCCCGTCGCAACACACGCCCGCCGGCTGCAGGCATATTTCGCGAAGAGGCCATTTCACAACACCATCCAACACAGATCATGCCACTTTCCATGCTTAACATCGGCGACATCCGCCAAGTCAACAAAATCCACGGCAAGGACGAAACCCGCCGTTTCCTCGAAAACCTGGGATTCGTCTCCGGCAGTATCGTCTCCGTCATCTCCGAAAACAATGGCAGCCTCATTGTCAAAGTCAAAGGTACCCGCATCGCTCTCAGCAAAGTGCTTGCCGGAAAGATTTTTGTCGATTGATCCTGCGCCTTTGTTCCACAATCTTATGAATACACTCAGCAAAACCCTAAGAGACACCCGTATCGGGGAAACCGTTACGGTTGCAAAACTATCGGGAGAAAGCGCCATCAAACGCCGCATTATGGACATGGGAGTCACCAAAGGAACCTCCATCTTCGTGCGTAAAGTAGCACCTCTCGGTGACCCGATCGAAGTGACCGTGCGCGGCTACGAACTCTCCATCCGCAAAGCGGAAGCCGAACACATCCACTTGCAATAACCCGCCTTCCCCCCCTGCTTGCATCCTCAACATCCACCAACGGACAACACCTATGAGTAAAATCACAATCGCTCTCGCCGGTAATCCGAATTGCGGTAAAACGACTCTTTTCAACGCATTGACGGGCGCAAGCCAATACGTCGGCAACTGGCCCGGCGTTACCGTCGAAAAGAAGGAAGGCAGACTGAAAGGCCACAAGGATATCCTGATCCAGGACCTCCCAGGCATCTATTCTCTCTCTCCCTACACGCTGGAAGAAATCGTCAGCCGGGATTATCTGGTCTCCGACAATCCGTCCCTGATCATCAACCTCATCGACGGCAGCAACCTTGAGAGAAACCTCTATCTCACGACCCAGCTATGCGAACTGGGCATTCCGGTCATCATCGCCTTGAACATGATCGATATCGTCCGGAAGCGCGGCGACAAGATTGATACGGAAAAACTCGGCAAGGCTCTCGGTTGCGAAGTCATTGAAATCAGCGCCTTGAAAGGCACGGGCGTCAAGGAACTCACCGACAAGGTTGTCTCAGACATTACCGGCAAATCCCTGGCAGCACCGCATCCTCTCCCCTTCCCGTCCCACATTGAAAAAGCTCTGGAAGAAATTTCGTCAGTCATTGCCTCCTACTGCCCTCGGGAAAAAAGCAAATGGTTTGCAGTCAAAGTCTTTGAACGAGACAAGAAAATCATGGAAGAACTGCCTCTCACCCCCCACGAAAAGGCAGTCATTGACGACATCATCGGAAAAACGGAAAAGAAGTACGACGATGACGGGGAATCCATCATCACCGGGGAACGCTACAATGCCATTGCAGACATCGTTTCGAACGTTGTGGTCAAAGCCAGGCAAAGCGGCATGACCACAAGCGACAAAATCGACCGCATCATCACCAACCGCTGGTTCGGGCTGCCCATCTTCGCCGTCGTCATGTGGGCCGTCTATTACATCTCCATCCAGACCATCGGCGCCTACGGTACGGACTGGGCCAACGATACTCTTTTCGGAGAACTTATCCCGGAGTGGACAAGCTCATTCCTGGAAAGCGTCGCATGCGCCGAATGGCTGCAAAGCCTGATTCTGGACGGCATCATCGCAGGTGTCGGGGCCGTCCTCGGTTTCCTGCCTCAAATGGCAGTCCTGTTCCTTTGCCTCGGTATTCTGGAAGACTGCGGATACATGTCGCGCGTCGCATTTATCATGGATCGCATTTTCCGCAAATTCGGGCTTTCCGGCAAATCATTCATCCCGATGCTCGTTTCGATGGGTTGCGGCGTTCCCGGAGTCATGGCAACGCGCACGATTGAAAATGAAAAAGACCGCCGCATGACAATCATGGTAACCACCTTCATTCCATGCGGAGCCAAGACCCCCATCATCGCTTTGATCGCGGGAGCATTCTTTCCGGACTCATCCTGGGTGGCACCCAGCGCCTACTTCATCGGCATAGGCGCCATTATCCTCTCCGGACTCATCTTGAAGAAAACAGCCATGTTCGCCGGAGATCCCAGCCCATTCGTCATGGAACTGCCCCTCTACCACATCCCGGCATGGAAAAATGTCATCGTCCATGCCTGGGAACGTTGCAAAGCTTTTGTCAAGAAGGCAGGGAGCATCATCTTCCTCGCCAGCGCCCTCATCTGGTTCCTTTCCAGCTACAATTGGAAAATGGATTCCGTCGAAGAAAACGACAGCATGCTGGCAAACCTCGGCAATGCAGCCGCCCCCGTCTTTTCGCCGCTCGGCTGGGGGGATTGGAAACCGACCGTCGCTACCGTTACCGGCTTAATCGCCAAGGAAAACGTTGTCGGCACTTTTGGTGTCCTCTATGCCGATGCAGGATCCTCTGAATTCGCGGAAAAAGACGGAGAGGGAGAAATACCGGCCGCCGCTCCGGAAACGGAACATCAAGCCGGAGAAGCCGTGGCCGATGCCGCTCCGGAAGAAGACATTGATGAAGAAGAACAGGAAATCCAGGAAACGGGTTCCAAACTCGCCCGGGCAGGCGCCTTCACGACCATTACCGCCTTCTCATTCATGATCTTCAACCTGCTCTGCGCTCCCTGTTTTGCCGCCATCGGAGCCATCCGCCGCGAAATGAACAGCGCCAAATGGACCTGGTTCGCCATCGGCTACATGTGCCTGTTAGCCTATGTCCTCGCCTTCCTGATCAATCAGTTCGGCACATGGCTTTATGAAGGGAGCAGATTCGGAGCCGGACAGGTACTCGCCTTCGCCGTGCTGGCATCCATCATCTGGCTTCTCGTCAAAAAGCCTTCCCGGGGCGGCGAATAACACCACCTTCATTCTCACCACAACACAACTATATGGCTACATACATCATCGGAGCTCTCCTGCTACTTGCTTTCGCTTTCGCTATTTACAAAACATTTTGTAAAAAAGGCGGTTCTTGCGGCGGATGCAGCGGATGCGGAGGAACATGCCCATGCAATTCCGAAAAGGTTTCATCCGAATGTTGCCGCTCCGGCAAGGACAAGCACCACTGCCACCATCACTAGGAAACGGCTCTTCATTCTGCCTTCCTGATTGACCCCATTCAAAGGGCCGTACCTCAAAGAGTGCGGCCCTTTTTGTATTCTGTGTCTAGTCCTGAAATAGCGTTACACCCCGAAAAACGCTATTTCAGGACTAGACAATATCCTTTTTAAAGGAAGCAAGAGAACAAGAAAAAGGGCTGTCTCCCGCCGGTCTACAAAACCTTGGGAGACAGCCCGTAAAAAATGAAAGGGATTTCGTTTACCTGGGAACAAGCTTGGCTATACCGGAAGTTCCGTGACCTTCGCTCTGGTTCCCCACCAAACCAGCATATTCATATCGGTAATTCCAATTGGTAATTGTACCAAGAATCGTACCCTGCTGTTGCTCGGTAAACGTTATGGAACAATCAACTTCCCAGGTACTCGTCGTCGGGTTGGAAGCAGGATCGGGTGTAAACCATCCAATGGAAAGCACCGCAGTATCCTTCCCGGTCTTAACATAAGTAACCTGAGCCGTGAACATAGTACCCGTATTAACCCCCGTCTGAAGGGATCCGCCGGAACCATAGACATTCAACAACCCGGGAGAAACGCCCGAAATCGGATCGGAGGGGTCAACCTGAAGAACATAGGAACCGATATTGTCCGGTGCCAATCCACGCTCTTCAGTACCACTACCGCCACAGCCGACAAGAGTCGTCACAGCTGCTCCGGCACACAAAAAGGAGAGAATTCTTTTGAGAGAAAAGGTGATCATAAGTTAAGGAGACTATATCGGTGATTATGGTTGAACTTGTCCTCATGTCAATCCAATTTGAAATTATTAACCATCTCTTTACAAATTAGAGTTCCTTCGGCCCATTTCCCTTCTGTCCAGCAATATCTCGCAACCTCTCTCCCAACCGTCTTTTATCAATTGCTGATGATCATGTTTTATAAAATTTTAATAAAAATTTACATTTCCTGCTTGCGATCATCCCGAAACCACATTATCTTACGTGAACCAACTACCTGGAATCTCACGATGAAATCACACCAGACCTCACCAGCCAAGGGCGACATCCCCGTTTCGGAAGAAGCCAATAAACTTGCTGATTTCGTGATCTTTACGCAGCGTTCATGCATCTTGAACCTCTCCCCCCAACTGACGGACAGTCGTGTCTCCTATCCCCAGTTTTTCCTTCTGACCTACCTGGATAACGAGGACTTCCTCACCATGTCCAATATCGCAAAAAAAATGGGACACTCTACCGCGGCTGCTACCGGCATGGTCGACAAACTGGAAGAAATGGGGTACATCGCCCGGACCCAGGCCGCCAATGATCGCCGCAAAATCATGGTCCAAATCACGGAATCCGGCAAAGAACTCGTCGCCCGCATGCGGCAAAACATCGCCCATGATTTGGCCAACATCATGCAAAAGCAGGATGCCGACTCCCTCAGGCACCTGGCGCCCACCCAGAAAATGATAAGGAAACGCATCAATCCCCGTTTCTAATCTTCTCCCTTCCCACCTTTCCATATTCCCTTACCGGGTTCCGGACGATCTGATCCGGAACCCGGTTTTTTGTATGCCGGGATACATGGCATGCAAGCAAAAAGTCTGCCCCTCCATCACAGGAGGGGCAGACTTGAAAGGTTCGTTGGAACTTTCCATACCGGCGAAAACTCCGGCATGGACAGGAAGGAAGAATCAGTCCTCGATGGAGAACTGCCGATCCAGCACTTCCATGATTTCCTTGGCGGCAGCCGGAATGTTGGTACCCGGGCCGAAGATGGCCACCGCACCGTGTTCCTTCAGGTAATCATAGTCCTGGGCGGGGATAACGCCGCCGCAGAAGACCTGGATGTCCGGACGCCCCTGCTTGGCGAGTTCTTCCACCAGCTGCGGGAGAAGCGTCTTGTGCCCGGCGGCCAGAGAACTCATGCCCACGATATGGACGTCGTTTTCAATAGCCATCTTGGCCGTTTCTTCCGGAGTCTGGAAGAGCGGACCTACGTCAACGTCAAAACCGAGGTCGGCATAGGCGGAAGAAACCACCTTGGCTCCGCGGTCGTGACCGTCCTGCCCCATCTTGGCGACGAGAATGCGGGGACGGCGCCCTTCGCGTTCGGCGAAGGTGTTCGTCATCTTGCGCACTTCTTCCACCAGGGGATCGTTTCCATATGCTGTACCGTACACGCCAGTAATAAGTTTGATTGGTGCTTTATGACGCCCGAAATGTTCTTCCAGAGCGGAGGAGATTTCACCAAGGGAGGCACGGGCCTTGGCCGCCTTGATGGAGAGGTCGAGCAGATTGCCTTCACCGGTGCGGGCGCAGTCGGAAAGAGCCTTCAGGGCAGCCTCGCAGGCGGCGCTGTCGCGTTCGCTGCGGAGCTTGTGCAGGCGAGCAATCTGGGCATCGCGGACGGCGGAATTGTCCACTTCGAGGATGTCCATCTTTTCTTCCTGTTCCAGACGGTACTTGTTGACGCCGATGATCGGTTCCTTGCCGGAATCGATGGCGGCCTGGCGGCGGGCGGCCGCTTCTTCGATACGCATCTTGGGCAGACCGGTTTCAATGGCCTTGGCCATGCCGCCGAGGGCTTCCACTTCCTGAATATGAGCCCATCCCTTGCGGATAAGTTCGTTCGTCAGGTATTCCACATAGTAGGAACCGCCCCACGGGTCGATGACCTTGCAGATCGTCGTTTCGTCCTGCAGGAAGAGCTGGGTGTTACGTGCGATGCGGGCCGAGAAGTCGGTCGGCAGGGCAATGGCTTCGTCCAGCGAGTTGGTATGCAGGGACTGCGTGTGGCCGCAGGAAGCAGCAAGGGCTTCGATGCAGGTACGCGTCACGTTGTTGAACGGATCCTGTTCCGTCAGGGACCAGCCCGACGTCTGGGAGTGCGTGCGCAGAGCCAGGGACTTCGGATTCTTCGGGTTGAACTGCTTGATGATCTTGGCCCACAGGACACGCGCGGCGCGCATCTTGGCCACTTCCATGAAGTAGTTCTTGCCCTGAGCCCAGAAGAAGGACAGGCGGGGGGCAAAGGCATCAATGTCGATCCCGGCCTGAATCCCCGTACGGACGTACTGGAGGCCGTCGGCCAGCGTGTAGGCCATTTCCAGGTCGGCGGTGGCGCCGGCTTCCTGCATGTGATAGCCGGAAATGGAAATGGAGTTGAACTTCGGCATGAACTTCGAAGTGAATTCGAAGATGTCGGCGATGATGCGCATGGAGGGATCCGGCGGATAGATGTACGTATTACGTACCATGTATTCCTTCAGAATGTCGTTCTGGATCGTACCGGAAAGCTGGTCGAGCGTACAGCCTTGTTCCTGGGCGGCCACAATGTAGAAGGCTAGCACGGGAAGGACGGCTCCGTTCATTGTCATGGAGACGGACATCTTGTCCAGAGGAATTCCCTTGAAAAGGATTTCCATATCCAGGATGGAGTCTACGGCAACACCGGCCTTGCCGACATCACCAACGACGCGCGGGTGGTCGGAATCGTACCCGCGGTGCGTTGCAAGGTCGAATGCGATAGAAAGCCCCTTCTGACCGGCGGCCAGGTTGCGGCGGTAGAACGCGTTAGATTCTTCAGCGGTCGAGAAACCGGCGTACTGGCGCACCGTCCAGGGACGGGCAACGTACATCGTGGCATACGGACCGCGAAGGTTCGGGGCAATGCCGGCCGTAAAGTCGAGGTGGAGGCAATCGTCGTACACGTCCTTGGTGTAAACCGGATCGACGGCGATCTGTTCGTTGGTTATCCAGGATTCTTCCTGATTAGCCGGGTGCGGTGTGCCAACCTTGATTTCAGGGAAGTTGGCAGACGCAAAATCTGGGATATTGCTCATGATATGAAATAAAGGTTGGGGTTAAAGGCCGATTTTGTTCTGGATGGTTTCAAGTGTCGTGTAACAGTTGGCTCGGACGTGGATAAAGACATCCACCCCGGCTTCCTTGAAGGACTCCACATAATCGGCGGGATACCCGGCGAGGGCAACCATCATATCGGGACGAAGCGCCCGGAGAGCCTTGCAGAAGGCCGGGACAATTTCGGGATAGGTGTCGTCCGTCGAGCAGATCACACACACGCTGCATCCGCTTTCGGCGGCAGCCTTGGCGGCTTCTTCTGGAGTCTGGAACCCGGCGGGATAGACAACGTCGAGACCGCCTGCGCGCAGGAAGTCGCGGGAGAAGTCGGCACGGGCCTTGTGCTGGCGCAACGGCCCCATATTGGCAAAGAACACCATCGGACGGGAACCCTTGGCTTCCACCCAGGCATCAGCCTTGGCCAGAAGGGATTCAAAACGCTCGGCAAGGCGGCGCACAGGCAGAGGTTCGATTTCCAACGGACCGCCGCACTTGCAGTCGACGCCGGCGCATAGAGCCTTGTTGATCAGGCAGGTGGAGAATCCTTCTTCGGCCGCCTGAGCCACGGATTTCACACACATGCTAACTTCCGGGAGGGCGGGATTTTCACTCTTGCAGCAGTGGCCCTTGGCAGCGCAGGCCAGGGGTTCGGTCACTTCAAGCTTTTTCTCGTCCAGGTTCACGTACTGGTTGACGCCGACAATGGACTGACGGCGCTGGTCGGCCATTTCGTAGCGCTTGGCGGCCGTGGCGTTCACGCGCTTCTGTACCGTACCGGCTTGAAGGGCCTTGATGATGCCGCCTTCCTGTTCGATGGAACGGAACATGTCCCAGACTTTCCGGGCCACTTCGTTCGTCAGGCTTTCGATGTACCAGGAGCCGCCGGCCGGATCCACAACCTTGTCCAGATTGCACTCGCCCAGCAGAATCAACTGCGTATTGCGGGCAATGCGGCGGGAGAACTCGTCCGGCATGCGGACGGCGCAATCGAAAGGCAGGATGTCCAAGCTATCCACTCCGCCCAGGAAGGCGGAGAATGCCTGGGACGTGCCGCGCAGCATGTTGACCCACGGATCCACCTTGGAAATCGTCCAGAAGGAGGAACGGGCATGCAGCTTGATCTTGGCGGCTTCTTCACTGCCGCCGCAGCTCTTGACAACGGAAGCCCAGAGTTCGCGGAGAGCGCGGATCTTGGCCACTTCAAGGAAAAGATTAGCTCCGATGCCAACGGTAAAACGCATGTGGGAGGCGGCATCGTCGATGGAAATGCCGCGTTCTTCCATGGCGCGCAGATAGGCGACCGCCGTGGAAAGCATGGCACTCAATTCTTCGATGGCGGAAGCGCCGGAATCGCTATAGGGAAGACCACTCACGCCGATCGTCTGGAATCCGGGAGCATTGGCGACGGCCCACTTGGTCATGGCTGCCATCTGGTCGTAATAGGCGCAAATACCCTTGCCGCCGCAAAGCGACCCCTTGCCCACGGTCTTGCCGACCGGATCATACAGCACACCGCCCGTCAGCTTGGCTACATCATAGCCGCCAGCCTTATAGGTATTGAGGAACATGGCAAGAACGCCCAATCCGCAGGAGCCCGGCGTGATGTACACGGGCAGAGAGTCGAGCACGACATCCTTGAGCGCGGTATTCCAATCGGCCTGCTTGCGGAGCTTTAAGCCGCACTTGCAGTTCAACTGGATGTTGACGGCGGTCTGTCCGCGCATCAGATCGTGAAGGAGCCGACTGTTGAAATCTTCGGCATTGGCGGCAGGAATCCCCTGGGCCACTTCACACTCTTTTTCCACATAACCGAGGGGTCTTGTGCCTCGACGGTACGGGAACTGGCCGGCGGCCTCTCCGTTGTCCTGCACATCGCCCCGGTTGTAAATCGGGTTGAGCGTAATGCCTTCCACAAGTTTGGTGAAAAGCTTTTTATCAAAATCAGCACCTTTCAAGGCAGCGATGGCTGCGTCACGCCATTCGGCGTAGGTTGCTGGGGCGAATTCTCCGAAATCAATATCCGGATTGTTTGGCGTATTTCCCTGTTGCATGGCGAAGTCAATTGGGTCTCGGCCTACCTTGGGCTGCTTGCAAACAAACAGCGTGTGCATGAACGGCCGAACATAATGCACGGCACGATTTTCCTCCTGAACGTCCCTAAAGTCCAGCCAGAAATGACACACGGCGGGACATTTATCCTCTTGACGGGGTATTTTGGGCTAAAGAACGCTCCTCATACAACATATGCCACCCTTGGGAAAACATGTCCTTTTCTTCATGAACGGAAATCCCGTCGGCAAGGTCTCAACTTCAGGAACGCACAACGTGCGGCTCCATTGTCATCACACCGCATTTCAATCATGGGAAAATCAATACTGGCATCCGCCCTCAGTCTGTTTGTTCCCGGCCTGGGTCAGCTCTACAAAGGGCATTTCATCCAGGCCGTCATCTGGTTCCTCATCGTTTCCGGCGCCTATGTGACCATGACGTGGTTCCTCTTCCTGCCGATCCCGATCTTCCTGCATTTATTGTGCATTCTTCAGGCATTTTTCATGGATGAATAATCAGCAAGAATTATTCGTAAACATTTATCCTTGCCTCCCCGACGAGCGGCAGAATAGGATACCTCGCAATCAATCGTTCTGCCACCATGGGAAAATCAATACTGGCATCCGTCCTCAGCCTGTTTATCCCCGGGCTGGGACAACTCTATAAAGGGTATTTCATCCAGGCCGCCATCTGGTTCCTCATCGTTTCCGGAACCTATGCAACCATGACGTGGCTCCTTTTCCTGCCAATTCCCATCGGCCTGCACCTCTTATGCATCCTCCAGGCCTTCTTCATGCCCCGGAATTCCTGACCTCCTTCCATCCGCTTGTCTTCCTTCCCCGCCCGGACACGCGCACCGATTCTTTTTCCGCAGGCCTCAACCCCGGAAACGGTGAATAGACTTGTCTCTCAGAAAGACTTTCCGTATGAAAAAAGAGCCATGAGCAACTTTGCCCCTTTTGATGAAAAGATGCGGAACGTCGGACTAAGCGACGCCGCCATCGGAGCGTTCCGCCGATGCTACGAATCCCTGGCCGCCAACCACAGCGGCATGATTCCCGAAAAAGCCATCGCCCCGGCGGACAACATCGACGCGTGGGACGGGATTATCTCCTCCACCGCTCCGGCCGACGCCAATCTGATCGCTCAAACCGTCTGCATCAAACTCAATGGAGGGCTCGGCACAAGCATGGGCTTGCAAAAAGCCAAAAGCCTGCTGACTGTCAAAGAACAGGACACCTTCCTCGATATCATCGTCCGGCAGATCAAGCACCTCCGCTCCATTTCCGGTACTCCTGTCCGCCTCTTGTTAATGGACTCGTTCTCCACCAGCAAAGACACTCTCGACTACCTCTCCAAATACGCTTCCGACGGATTCGACAACCCGCAGGAAGTGGAACTCATGCAAAACAGGGTCCCCAAAATCCTTGCCGATACGCTGGAACCGGCAGTCTGGCCGGCCAATCCCGACCTCGAATGGTGCCCTCCCGGCCATGGTGACCTCTACCCTGCCCTGCTCGGTTCCGGCTGGCTGGACCGTCTCCTCGCCCAAGGCGTCAAGTACGCCTTCATTTCCAACTCGGACAACCTCGGCGCCCAGCTTGACCTCAACTTCCTGCGCTGGTTTGCCGAATCCGGGGCCCCCTTCGTCATGGAAGTCACCCGCCGCACGGAAGCCGACAAGAAGGGCGGCCACCTGGCCGTCCGCAAGTCGGACAACCGGCTCATCCTCCGTGAAGTCGCCCAGTGCCCGGACGAAGACATTCCCTCCTTCCAGGACATCGACCGCCACCGCTACTTCAACACCAATACTCTGTGGATCCGCCTGGACACGCTCAAGGATATCCTCAACGCCAACGGCGGCGTCCTGCCCCTGCCCATGATCCGCAACAGCAAAACGATCGATCCCCGCGACGTCTCCTCCCCCAAAGTCTTCCAGCTCGAAGTAGCCATGGGAGCCGGCATCGAATGCTTCCCGGGGGCACGCGCCGTCGACGTCCCCAGATCGCGGTTCTTCCCCGTCAAAACGTGTTCGGACCTTCTGCTGCTCCGTTCCGACGCCGTCATCATCGACAAAACGGGCAAAGTCTCTCTGCATCCCTCCCGCAACGGCACCGCCCCCATTGTCGATCTGGACGGCAAACTTTATAAACTCGTGGACTCCCTGGACGCCCTCGGGCTCCCATCGCTCCTCCATGCCGGCAAAGTCACCATCCGGGGTGCATTCCACTTCGAACCCGGCTGCACCCTCCAGGGGGACGTCGATCTCGTCAACGAATCTTCCACTACGGAAACCCTCCGTCCGGGTGTTTACGGAGAATAACCTCCCCCCTCTCCCTCAATTCCTCCCCCTCCGGCCTCCGGACACCGCCTCCGGGGGCCGTACCCCTCATCCCCTTCCCCACATGGTCAGACCGGAAAAACTCGAAGCCCTCAAACAACGCATGGTCGAACTGGGCATCCGGGAAGACGACCTCGAAGAAAAATTCGTCCGCGGTTCAGGCAACGGAGGGCAAAAAGTCAACAAAACCAACAACTGCGTCTTCCTCCGGCATATCCCCAGCGGCATCGCCGTCAAATGCCACATGGAGCGCTCCCGGGAAATCAACCGCTTCCTGGCCCGCCGCGAATTATGCGACGCCTACGAAGGAGTCATCAAGGGAGAACGCACCGCCAAACGGCAGGCAATCGAAAAACTCCGCCGCCAAAAACGTCGCAAATCCCGCCGCCAGCGCCAGCGCACCCTTGCCGACAAACACCATCATTCGTCAATCAAATCAATCCGCCGCCAGCCCGTGGACAACGATTGACACACTTCCCTCCTTATCAACATTAAGGAGCCCTATCCCATCTCATCCGCGTCTCCCTGAGGCTGCATCTCTCTTTTAATTTGCAGGTAGGCCGGCATATTCAAAAACGCCCTGGAAAAATCAATTCGATCTTAGCTCGAAACGCGTTCCCAGGTTTGATGCCTATACATTTTTCCTGAAGCGAACCATTCAAAACCCCGTCAGGAGAGCCCCCCGATTTGACGGATCCGCATCCCCCCCTCTCGTACAGGGTTCATCTCCGCTCCAGATAAAAAGGAGAACGTTCGCAACCGATTTACGAAATCTTGGTATTCAAAGCCAAATTTTCAACATCAAGCACGAGAAAAATACTTTAATTATACATTTTTGTAATTATTGGCATCAATCAGGATCAAATTTTTATAAAGACCGGGAAATTTGTAAAATCTTCGAATTGGAATAAATACTATGTAGACGATTGTGTTTTTTATTGTTACAAATACCAACAAACCACTAATAACACATCATCGATATATTGTTATATAAACTTCATGCAGATTATTTAATTCATTAATTATTATTTAAGTATTTTCATCTGTATAATAACCCAGAAATGTCTCCATATAATCTATTGCGAATGATATAAGATTCAAAGATCGCATAGCGGATTTAGAATCCGTTGTCAAGATTATTTCAAGCCATATATATGATGATAAAAGATGTTTATTTAATGGATGTTATAGAATTTTTCAGGAAAGAGACATGGAATTCCTCTGTTCCATCTCAGAATCTGTTTTCTTGAATTCATATATTTAACATGAAATAATAAACGCGTGTTTATTAAATTGTAATAAGCTTATTATATGCACGTTATGCGTATCTATAAATTGTTATTTTTTATAAGAAATGCCAGTAAGCAATAACGGATTCTAAATCCGTTCTTGTGAAAAAAATATTTTGTAACTTATGAAAATCCGTTTGCCCCTTTCCCTCCGAGCAGTCCTTCTCGCGTGTATGAGCGCAGGGGCTTCCGTCACCGCCTATTCCGCCACCCTGACATGGTATGGAGAATACACGAATCCGGACAATCCGCCTACGTTCATCCAGAAATGGTGGCAAGGGGATGCATCTACGGGTTCACCAACCAACCTTCAGCCCAATGACAACACGTCCTTCGGAAACGTCAATCCATCCAACAACACACTCCGACAAGGACAACAGATCGTTGAATTCACCCAAAAACAAAATTATGGAGAATTTCTCCTGGACAGTAATCTCGAATGGATAATCACCACCGCAGGATCAACATGGACATCCATCAGCATTAAGGGCACTGGTACAGGAGTCACTTTCACGGATGGCATTGAGACAAGCGGAAATCTAACGGCTACGGGGAATACGACAATTTTGGGGGATGCTGTCGTCGGAGGCACGTTGACCCAAGCCAGCGGTACTCTGAGCGCCAAGAATTTAAGAGCAGGCTCACTGGGCACCATTAACAGAATCAATTTGTCGGGCATGTTGACGACAAGCTCCTGGGGCCTCGCTTCCGGAGGTACGATTACGGCTTCTTCCTTCAACGGAGGAGAGGGTAGCGCCGACCTGAAGTTAACTCAATCCACGACCCTGATTCTCACCGGTAACGAAGCTGTTTCCCTGGACTCGCTTACGATAGACAAAGGCAGTTCCCTGAGTTATGCCGCCGACCTGGACGTCGCCAATGCTTTCACAGTCTCCGGCACACTGACGGATCAAGATCACACGATCACCGTTGCCAACGGTCCATCTAGCATCACAGGTACCGTTGAAGCAGGTTCCCTCACTATTTCCAACGGTACGCTGACCACCGGCACAAATACAAAGATCAATCTCACCGGCCAACTCAGCCTCGCCGACTGGACACTCGGGGCGGGTACGATTACGGCGAAATCCCTTTCAGCCGACGGAGTATCCACGCTCGTACTCGCAGGCACGAAGCTAACCCTTACGGGATCATACGAAAATCTCACATGGGGTTCTCTCTCCATCTCCAGCCAAGGTTGGCTCAATACGAATGCAACGCCATCGCTCCCCCAGACTATCACGATCAACGGCGACCTGTCGATTGCATCAGGCAGCACCTGGGATGCAAGAGGGACACAAACGGGAGCCAAAGGACACAACATCATTGTCTCCGGTGACGCCAGCATTTTGGGCAAAATCTGGGGCAACAGCCTGACCCTGAACGGAGATTTGACAACCGGTTCGGGCACGACCATCGGCCTTACAGAAAGCCTCAGTGCCAATTCATGGACGCTCGGCCAAGGTACGATTATAGCAAAATCGCTGACGACAAATAATACCTCCGCCCTCATTCTCAACGGCACAAGTCTGACCCTATCGGGTACTGACTCCATGGATCTTCTTTCGCTCGCAATCGAATCAAACAGTACCTTCTCGACTCAATCCGATCTCGCCATTGTCAACGGCATAACCGTCGCCGGCACGCTCAAGTCCCCCAACCGCGCTATCACTGTTACCAACGGTCCATCTAGCATCACAGGTACCGTTGAAGCAGGTTCCCTCACTATTTCCAACGGTACGCTGACCACCGACGCGGACACAAAGATCAACCTCTCCGGTCAGCTCAGCCTCGCCGACTGGACACTCGGGAAGGGTTCGATCACGGCAAACACGTTAGGAACGACAGCTACATCCGTCCTTCAATTGACTGGAACAAAGCTACAGCTCTCGGGGAACTTAGGGAATTTCGCTTCTTTGACGCTTCTGGATGGGGCTACATTGAAAGTAGGTCAACTTCAAGTTCCAAACGATGCCAAGGTAACCGTAACCATTGGAGCAAACAGTTCCGTCTACGGAGGCACCGTCAACATCACAGGAACACTACACAACGACGGCGAGATCAGTTCCAGCGGCCCCCTCAAAGTGTTTGGTAACGTAGATGGCAGCGGCCTCATTTCGGGCCAAAATAATATCGTCCAACTGGGTTTGGATGATAATTCTTCTACTACACTCACCGGAAACGGCTCCATTCAATCCAGCAAGTCCCTCACCGTTCATGGCGATCTATCGCTGGGAATAGGAAGCAACGACACCAAGAAACTCCACCAGGCAGCAACCGCAGGAGGCGATATCACCGTCACGGGGACACTTGCGACTCAAGGTATAGTATCCTCAGCCCAAGGCAACATCCAGGTTACGGGCGCCACTACTCTGACGGGCGACAATGCGTCTCTCATTGCGACAAATCAGACTGCTGACAAGGGGGCTATCACTACCGGTGCACTCGACATCCGGAACAAGGGCAAAGTCCATGCCGACAAGGCCATCACCATCAACGGTGATTTGCAGAACAATGGGACAATCCTATCCAATACGGGAGACATCGTGATTAACGGTACGGTAGCACTGGGCGCCGACGCCATCCTTCGTTCGGGAGACGTCTATGAGGGGCCGGATACCGTTATTGAACAAGGCGGCGACATCACAATCACGAGCGATACCACACTTGGAGCAGGAAGCGTCCTCTCCGCCGCGAACGGTACACTTACCCTCGGCGGTACGCTCACAACCACAGGTTCAAATCAGCACAACGTTACCATCGTCGCCCACACGCTGAAGACAAACAACCCCCAGTTAGGCGATCTTTCCCTGCTCTACACAGATCTGACTCTCACCGACAAGAGAATCTACACTGAAGAAGAAGGGGAAACCCATCCCGCTCCGGCCGATCTCACCTTCAATAACATTGACCTCGACGGCTCGACCTTCACAACGTATTCGGGCATCACGGCCAATAAGGTGACCCTGAAGAACGGTTCGACGCTGGAATCTTTCAAGGAAAACTACTTCTTCAACGGTTCGGATGCCGACAAGCCTCTGGGCTATCAGAACTACATCCCCGGTCAGACCGATCTCTCGATCGACTTCTTGTCCGTCTCCGGAACCAACAACGTCCTGACCTCCTACGGCAACATACTCCTGAAACAAACAGGTTCTTCGGCAACAGATTCTCTGGTGCTGGCAAGCACCGACGTCACCGCCTGGGGATGGCTGCATCTCTCCAACGGAGGTCTCACGCTCGGTGACGGAACCAACACAGCCCATGTGCAGGCGGCCGGTACCAAAGATGGCGGCACCTATACCGAAGCCATCACCATCAACGGCGATTTGACGGTCAACAAGGACAGTTCCCTGACGGCCCAAAGCCATAACGGAACCGAGAACGACAAATCGAAAATCTCCGTCGGCGGCAACGTCGAATTTTTTGCTGCGCCCGAAGGCGGCAAGTCCATTTTCGCGACGAACGACATCGTCATTGGCGGAAATGTAATCGGTCATACAGGCGGCAAGATGGAGGGTGGTCAAAGAACCTTCAGCGACGACGGAATCAAAATCGGAGGCTATGCCAGCCTCGACGGCGCATGGATCACCTCCGGAAAACAAATTACCGTGAATGGCACGAACCATATTGACGGTGTCAAATGGACGTTTCATGGGGATTACGATTCAAATAATCCCGACGGAGTCGCTCAGGTACACGAGACGACTTTCGATAACGTTGCCGCTCTCGTCCGCAACCAAGGCAACCTCATCGCCGAAAGAGGAAGTCTGACGGTCAGCAATGGAAAACTGGTCGTCCTCGACGGCAGCACGGTCACGGCCACCTCCGACATCACCGTACTCGACGACAACATTGAAATCCGCAACGACGCGCCTAAAGAAGGGCCTCATCCCATACTGACCGTCACGGCGGACAATACGATCAGAACCCATTATGACATGATCGTCGCCGGAGACAACATCCAAGTCAATGCCACGAACATTTACGTTTTCGACAATGCCTCCAACCCCAATCAGGGAACTTTGTTCATTCACGGAGACAACGTCACCGTCAGCGCGCAGAGTGACACGAACAACGCCGAAGCGCGCGCGTGGAAACTGGCGATGCACGGCGTCGGTAACGGTCAGGCCAACTTCATCATCGGCAACGGCGGCCTGCGCGTCGACAACGAGACCTTCATCGCCGCCGCCTCGCAGATTAAATCAACGGGTTCTATCACTTTCAATGGTACCACGAATATGACGAACGGTACCGTCTTTTCCCAGAAGGACATCAACATCACTTCGGCAGCACCCGATACCGGGCTTACGATGACGGGCGGCATCCTCAACGCCACGGGAACACTCAAAATAGCCACGGCCCAGGCAGAAGTCACAGGCGGCGATTTGAAGGCGGATGTTCTCGACCTGAACCAGCACACATCGATCTCGAAGTCCACGTTGACGGTCGGCCAGACGACTAAAATTTCCGCAAACGGCAAAGACGCCGACTCCGTCACACTCACCGACATTACAGGCGACCTCGGTTTCGTCAATATTTCGGGTTCGGGAGAAAAGGCCGTAGACAACATAGTCAACATATCCCAGACCAGTTATACCGATACGGGACAGACCTTGATGATGAACGGCATGGATATCTCCAACGCGTCCGTGAACGTCAAGGCTTCCATAACCGGTCATACTACTCCCTGGTGGGAATTCGGCACTCATGGCGACCGTCTCGCCACAACGACACTGCACAACAACGGTTACCTGACGCTCGATTCCGGCGTCATCTGGCAGGGCAACATCGATCTGCAGGATAACAGCACCCTGACGCTCGGCGGCGCCACAATCACCGGCAACCTGTCGGCGGAAGGAACCAGTACGAGTGGCAACTACTCCATCAATCTCGACGTGACGGACGGAGGCACCGTCAAGGGCGACGTCAATCTGAAGGGGCTGAATATCACAGGGAATACTTCAAATAAAGTCCAAGTCCTGGGCTTTGTCGACATCAGCGAATCCTCTCCCACCGTCGATATAGCCATGACGTATTTCAATATGGCCGGCGTCCGGTGGAACGGAGGTACCCATTTGATCGAAAAAGATCTGCCGGAAGACGGAAGCACCACCATTTTCATCGTCGAAAACGGCGCGTCCGTCACGCTGGGCACCTCGGGCGCAGGAGGGCCCCAAGCTCATCTTAACGGCGATGTGCGATTGCGCTACGGCGTCTTGAATCTCGTCAACGTCAAGGGCGAAGCCGCGTCAGGCACCATCTACTTCGAAGACAGTTCAAGCCTGGAAAGCAAAATCCAGCGTACCCTGTCGGTCAGTACCGACGCGAGAGCGAACGATATCATCATGCTGGCCGACGGCACGATTTACGTCGCTCCCGGCAATACGTTGACGGTAGCGGGCGAATTGCGCGGCGACGCCGACCTGACCCTGACGGGAGGCGGCAATAAAGTTTTCAACCATAAGTTGACGGGAGGCGACAAGGATTATACGGGAGACATCCTGTGGCAGGCGGGCGACATCTATCTCGGCGACAGCCAGTCCATCGGCACGACGGGAACGCTGACCATTCTGTCCACAAACAATTCGATGCTCAATCTGATCAGCCAAAGGCCCACCGGCACGGAGACGATCGTCTTGAACAAGGACATTGAATTCCTCAAGACCCAAACGGACAATAACCTGAACATCACGACGAATACCAATCTCACGCTGACGGGCAAGATCACCGGCGACAGGCTGGACAAAACGGGCCAGGCGGAACTCGACATGACGGCTGCCGCCGTGACGATCGACAGCCTCTATGTCAGAAGCGGTCACGTCATCGACAAGAACGCTCTTGGCAACGGCAGCCACTACAACAACGTGACCTCCTCCGGCTACGGCCTGTTCCTGGCCTCGAACGGCGAATACGGCAACCTGAATGCCGCCGCGAGAGAAACCAATCCCGATACTCATGCCGTCGCCAAAGGCGACATCAAAATCTCCAATGGCGAGTTGTTCGGCAATATCAACTCCGGCTACATCGCCTCGGGAGGCGTCAACGATACGTTCGGCTCCGTCGATCTGTCGAATATGCAGTCGATGGCAAACCATACGGGCAATATCGTCAACGAAGGCAACCTGTACATCACCGACAACAGCAGGATCGAGATGAAGGGGACGTTCACCTCGCCCCAAGGCCGCTTGTTCATCAAGGACAGTTCCGTCACCATGACGGGCGACATTACGGCCACGCGTCCCCCCGCCCCGGAAGAAGGCAAGGAGGATCCCCTCAAGAACAAGGGAGGCTTCTTCGTCATGCAGAATTCCACGCTCGCCACCACGACCGGCGGAATGGACATCACGGGCATTGCCAAATCCGTCGGCTGGCAGGACAACACGTTCACGTTCGACGATGCCGAATTCTTCGGCAACACGCTCTCGTCCTACAAGGACATGAAGATCAATCTCGAGTTCACGACGGGTACGGTCGGCGGAGCGGATGCCAGGAAAAACACCTTCACGTCGCAATACGGCACGTTGACCTTCACCGGTTACGATAGCAAGAAAGGACTTGCCTTCAACAACAACGAACTGACGGCACAAAAGGCGGCGGACATCACGCTCGACTTCGGCGGAACCATTTCCGGCAACATTTTCACATCGGTCAAAGGCGTCGACACGGATACTGCAGCCGCGCTGACCATACGCGGCCTGGAGAATGAGGCCCATCAAAAACTCGCGTTCGAAAACAACGCATTCTCGTCGTACGACTCTATCGAACTGGCCGGCACGCTTCTTATCAAATCGTTCAGCAACAACGTGCTGACATCGGGCCAGGGCAACTATTCCCTGCAAGGAGACATCACCTTCAACACGGCCATCACGGGCACAGGCAACGTCAACAATGTCATCCTGGCGAGCGATACGTTCACGAACAACGCAGTCCTCGAACTCGGCAGAAATTCGTCCATCAGCGCGAAAAAATGGCTTGTCAATAGCAACGCGACCATTGTCGACGGCGGCGCCATTATCACAGCGGCAGTCGGCGGCCAGACCATTTTCAACAACGGGAACATCACTCTCACGTTGAATGGGGGCACGAGCCACCAGCTTGACAACCTGACGATGAACGCGGGTACGCTCAATCTGAGCGGAGGAGCGCAGGTCTCCATTTCCAATATGGACACCGGTTTGAAAACAGGAGAGAAGGCAGGAACCCTTTCCCTTGCCAAAGGAAGTAAGCTGACGGTCGGCAACATGTCGCGCCTCGCCAACCTGAAGATTGATGACGCCTCTCTTATGGAAGTGAACCAGGGCAACGTCACGATCGAAAAACTTACGATGCACACCGGCGGCAAGATGACCTTGACGAGCGGAGATCTCGACGTCACGGAAGCTATCGGAGACGGTAATTTCAACGGAACAATCGAAGCCCGGAACGGCAATATCACCTTCGAAAAAGCCGTCAATCTCGGCCTGACCGGCCAGTTGACCGTGAAGGCGATTTCCAACGGCAGCGAGTTCACCAACTCGGCAAACATGGTTCTGGGCAAGGACTCGGCCATCACCGCCTATACCTGGAAAGTCAACGCCGCCGCCACGCTCAACCAGCCTTCCAGCCTTCTGCTCCAAAAACTCGAACTCAACGCGAACTTGACGGTCAATGGAACCGGCACGCTAACGGGAGGCTCCTGTTCCTTCGGTCACACCCAGCTTGCCTCCGGCACGACGCTGACCATCAACAACATCTCTTCGGGCTCCGGCACGACACTCAGAACGGCCGATTTCACCGATTCACAACATGCCGCTTCCGTCGTCCTTACCAATTCGAAAATCTCTTCGGACGACGTCACCATCCACGGTAATTTGACCATCCAGGGGAACCATGACAACCACTCCTTCCTAAGCACGACCAACGGTCTCTCCGTCGACGGCGGTCAAATTTCCATTGTTCATGCAGACCTGATATCCCAGATGGGGCTGTTGACGCTTCAGGGATCTTCCGTCAACCTTGATTATGCCAAACTGGACGCCCAGACGGGAATCATCATTAGCGGCACACAAGAAAGCGACAAAGTCAATCTGACCAATGTCCAAATCACGGCGGGCAGCGGCGACATTACCCTCGGAGGAACGTGGACAAAATTCGACACGGTGGAGATCAACGCTCTTTCGCACCAGATCGCCTTCACGGGCACGGTGGGTACTGAGAATCACCAGCTCGACAATCTCCGTCTCACAGCCGATACGCTCATCTGGCAAACACAGAACGAGCAGACAGTATTCGGTCAATCCAGTTCCTTCTCCATTACCAATACGCAAATCACCTCGGGCCACCAGATCACGTTGGACGGCGGAACAGACGAGTCCATCAAATTCGGCAGCATGGGCAAACTTGCCGTCGAAGGCGATTCCTCGCTAATCATCAGGAATGGCCTCCTCGCCACCTCGGGCATAGCGATCGGAACGGGCCATCTGACACTGGAATCGGGTTCCACGATCACGAACACGGGCGATCTTTCGGCTTCCTCATCGGCGATACTTCTGGAAGGCAGTTCGATTCTCGACATCGCCGGTTCCTTCTCCCAGAACGGCGGAACCCTGAGTCTACAAGAAAACAGGACTACTCTTTCGGCAACAGGCGGCCTGTTGCTGTCGGGAAATGCCCTCTTCTTCATGTCTGACAACGCAAAGGTCCAAAGCAGCATCACGCTCAACGACTCCGTTACCGCAACGTTAGACCAAGCGGCCATCGAAGGCACCCTCACGAACAAGAGTATCAGCCTGCTCAGCCTCAACGACACAACTATCACCGGCGACATGCAGTTGCTGGCCGACTCCAAAACAGTTGTCACGGGCCAATTTACCGCCCAACAGGCCACAGGAAGGCCCTGGAGCAACGTCACCAGCGAAGGAGAACTCGAAATCGGCGACACCTCTCCGGATGTACAGGGTGCGGAGTTCAACGCCAATATTACCCTTCACTCGGGAACACTGACACTCAATAACATCAAGACTTTCGGCGGTACCGTTACAATGTCGGGCAGTTCGTCCAGCCGCCTGATGGACGTGATCTGCGATCTGAGCTCTCTCAATCTCAACATCGCCATGGATGCCAACGCAACGGTCAACATCCGGTCGGCGCTGTCTGTCGGCACCCTGACCGGCAACCGCCAATTGACGCTGACGGGAAGCGCAACGGATGCCAGGATGATCCTGACCGAAGAAAACAGTAATTTCGCCGGCAACATCGACTGGCAGGGTTCGATCATTGAGCTTCAACAAAACGATGCACTCGGCACAACGGGTACCCTGACCGCTACGGGCGAACGTACTCTGGTTGTCACGGGCACGACGGAGCATGCGAAGAACATCACGATGACCGACCAGACGGGCATCCTGCACATTCTTGCCGACAGCGGCACCGTGGGGCAACCTGTCAACTTTACGGGTACCATCCTCAACTCCGGCTCCCTCGTGAAAGACGGTTCCGGCGTCATTCAGCTCAACCGTATAGCCAACGGTTACTCAACACGCCTCAACGGCATATCCGTTCAGGATGGTACACTCGTCCTCAATCAGGTCTCCTACATTTCGGGATTGGCTTCCGTCGCCAAAGGCGAACTCATTTTCGACAATGTCGTCCAGACGACGAAACTCAGCACCATGGCGATGTCGGGGGAAGATTCGAAGATCACCATTCAAAATCAATCGAAGATCCTCACAAATTCCAGCGTTGAGTTGTCCTCGGGCAATTTGTCAATGGATAGTTCGACCATGTCCGTCAATGGAGAAGCGACGTTAGACGGCACGATCAATCTGTCGTTTGACAACCTCTCGTCGTTGCAAGCCCAGGGCAACCTGACGCTCGGCGGCTCAGGAAAGATCAGTATTCACGACTCTCTCCTCACCAGCCAGGGCAGCCTGACATACAACGGTTCCGGAGCATTCGAACTCTTCAATTCAACCCTCAGCACCCAGGGCTTACTGACTTTTGAAGGAAGCGCCGGCAATACCCCGTTCACCTTGTCCGGAGTTACCCTTCAGGCAGCCGATTCCGTCATTTTCAACCGCAAGTCGGAACTTCTCTCCGAAAACTCCGGTCAGAAAAACACCATCACGGCCAACAATCTGGCTATCAATGCAGATCTGAACATTCAAAACGCTGCGCTCGACATCTACAACAACACGACTCTCAGAGCCGACTTCCACGTCCTGAACTCCAGCGGCAACTCCAGTCTCGGAAACATCCAGCTCAATACGCACGACATGTCGCTGGAAGGCCTCGGTGTGGCTCCGGACAAACTATTCAACCTCGTCGGCTCGGTATCCGACACGCAGGAAGGCGCCGGTTCCCTCTCGTTGACCTATACGGCACTTCGTGGTGATGTCACGCTAACCAAAGATACGTTGAACGTCTCCAACAGCGCGGTCATCTCGGGTACGGTGACCATGAACGGAGGTCAGTTGAACATTGATCGACACAACGAATTCCGAGACCTCTACCTCAGCGGCGACATCGGCATGAACCTCCTTCGGGGAGCGCCGGAAAGCGACAGCTATCTGATCGCTCAAAACACGTATCTAACCGGCGGTTCGACAACAATCGGCGAGGGAGTTCATCTGAACACCGCCATGTGGATTCAAGGCGGAGCTTCGCTGACTCTATCGGGCACGGTCGGAGTGGGCGTGACATCAGACGGTGATAGAACCTCCGGCGGCGTCACGATCCAGAACGGCTCGCTCTCGCTCACAAACGGCGCTGAAATCGCGGGCACGCTAACCTTCTCGGACGCTTCCGGCCTGACACGCCGCCTGACCGTCCAGGGAGTCGATCCCTCGTCGGAAGATACGGTCAATACATCCATCAGTGCCATCGACATCATTTCCGACGCCCATATCGAAGTCGGACGAAACGCGATCCTGACCGTCAACGGCATGGGACCGGACTCGGGCAGTTCGCCCGCCTCGCTCACCAAAACGGGAGCGGGCACGATGAGCATTCAAGGATTGGGCCGCATCGGCGAACTGCTCGTGACAGAAGGTCTTTTCCAGACGGATAACTTCCATAGTATCACGTTCACGGGCAACGTTACCGTCGACGGCCTCAGCGAACTTGCCGGTTTCGAAATTGATGGCCCCAGGGTTTCCCTGACAAACGATACGGTCGAAGGCATGTTGATTGCCAGGAATAACGGGAAGATTGAGGTTACAGGCACCACTCTGGAACAGGGAATCAGCATCTCGGCAGCCAGCCGGATCGACTTGCATCATACAATAATGGAAGAGGCGGGCACGACTTCCTTCACTCTTGCCCAGGATGGGATCCTGAATATTGACGATAAGAGCGACATCGCCTTCGTCGGTTCCGCAATGCTGGCCGGTACATTCACGATGAAGGATTCGCACTTTACTGTTCGTAACGGGACCATCAGCTTCCTTGATGAAAACGGCAGAAGCAACATAAACGACAGCTATATCCAGACGGCAACCGTAACGGTCACTCATCAGAGCACGCAAGCCCACTTCATCAACACCAGCTTCCTCATCTCGGAACAGACAGACGTCCGCGGCCTCATGTGCCTCCAGGCAACAAGCGATCCTGACGATTCGGGATCATTCGACTTCGGTACGCTCGGCAACGTGAACGTCAAAAACGGAGGCCAACTTTACCTGGGTGTCGACGACCTCACCGGCAACACAAACGGCAGATCCTTTACGCTCAGAAGCAACATTACGCTCGCCAGCAACGGAGAGGCAACACACAACTTCCTCCATCTCGGCAACGGTACGCTCGACGGCGACGTGACGTCCCTCGGCTCGACGAACGAACTCTCCATGGGCGACACGACCATCACGGGTACTCTGACGGTGGAAGGCGGCGTTCTAACTCTGGCCGGTGACAATGAAGTGAAGCAACAGGCCATGATCGGCGCCGACACGACGATCCAAGCAGACTCCACCTTCACCGCCGGCATCTCCACGACGATAACGGGTGGCAATCTGGATATTCAGGGGACTTTGAATTCCGCCCTCATTCTGGAAGGAGGCAATGCTTCTCTGAACTCCGATACGGCCTCTCTCAATGGTGATCTGCGCATCGCAAACGGTACCTTCACCTATGAGAAAGCCAAACAAGATACATCTCTGGTCAACATCATGTTCGCCGGCCATATGTCGTACGAAAACCGTACGTTGTCCGTCGACAACGACTGGCATGTCGGCAACGTGACAGCCACGACAAACGGAACCATCAAACTCAACGGCACGGACGATCACGATGTTACCTTCACCATCGATGGAGCACTGGCAGGCGAAGGGCCTCTGCACATTACCGGCAAGGGGAACATGGTCTACAACCACACCAGTTCCTACTCGGGAGACATCTATTACACAGCCATCGGCAATTCTTACATGTATGAGAGCGACGTACTTGGGAAGACGGGAACCGTCTATTTCCAAATCGACGAATCTCTGATCACTTCGCCTGATAAGGACAAGCAGCCCTTCGTGTACTACCGGGGTACGCACTCCAAAAACGCCGTTGTCGAAAATGCGAACATGTGCACGATCGGAGATACCGTCTGGGACGGCAACTTCTACCAGAAATCGATGTACAAGAAGGGCCAATACGACCTGACCTTCTCGCAGCACAGCTCAACGCTCGGGTCGGCCACCGTCGTCGAAGGCAGGCTCATCAGTCTGGGCACCAATACCTTCAGCGACTTGACGGCCCAAACACTGGACGAATGGGTTAAATCCACCGACGAAAACGCTTCCGACCACTATGCCGTCATCATCCTGAACCAGGGAGACAACCTCAACGGTTCGCTGACGACGGGGAAAAAATCGACAATCGAATTCCGAGGTCTGAAGGCCACAAGCGTCACGGGCATTACAAACGCGGGAACAATCAATCTTCTCAACGGTACCGAAATCCAGGTCGGTAACAACGATATCGAGTCGGGACATGATCCCGATGTCAAATCGACATTCTCGTCGACGGGGTGCATTCAGTTGCAGGATGCCATCTTCCGGGCCTTCCTCGACATCTCGCTCACAGGCAAAGTCACGACTCTTGCGAACAACCATCTCTCAACGTTCAGCGCCAACAGTCTGTCTATCGACGGACAAAGCGGAGCGGAACTCTCCATGGGCATAGGAAGCAACACGGTCAATATCACGAAAGATCTGTCGTTGAGCAGCAACGCCCGGGCTGATATAAGCGGGACATTGCTCGTCGGAGGTAAAACCGATCTATCAGGCGGTTCCATTCTTGACCTGAATGTGATGGGTAAAAACCGCAGCACTCTGGGTAGCGTCACCATTTCCGGCACAGCCTCGGAACTCAATCTCCATGGTTCTTCGCAGAGTATCAGCGCGATTTCCATGAATATCGGTGACGGCGGCCACCTTCAGCTCGATCAAGTTCAGCTCGTCCTCAATTCCGGCACGGGTAGCATGAACCTCATCGGGAATCGGGAAGACGACGTTCAGAACTATGCATCGCTCGTCACGTTCACCAATGCCGGCGTGCAGGGAAATCTGAATATTGACGACCATAACAAGATCGATCTGAACGGTCTCACGTCGATTACCGGCAACATGAGTATCGGAGACGGAGCCATTCTCGCTCTGACGGGGAACGGTTCTCTCAATCTCGGAGGAAACGTCTCCATCCAGGGGGGCCTCATCGTTCAGCAAAATACGATGATGGCAGCAACCTCCCTCAACATCCGGTCTCTCACAACTCCGTATGAAAGCCTCGTCAATGGCTATCTGAACATCGACAACAACACTTCGATCTCGAATTCGAACCTAAAACTGGATACGGACGAAGATGGTCACAACTTCGGCGGCCTGGGCCAGACGCTCGTCGAAAACGGCTCGACGCTGACGATTCAAAGTTCCCGGCATGACCTCCGCGCCATCATCAAGGGTGACGTCACGCTCGACGGCAACGGCAACCTGTTCGCACTGACGAACGTCAATCTGACGGGCAATGTAGCCATGTCGGGCGATGCGGATCATAATGCCATCAACATGACGGATGCCACGATTACGGGCGACCTGACGCTTACCGGGGGTACCTTCAACTCCAGAGGAACCAATCGCGTCGGCACGGCTACGGTCGGCGGATCCGCCGTCTTCCGGATCGTAGACGGCACATTCAAAGCCGATAACGTGCGCCTCCAGGACAACGTGAAGATGACCATTTCCGACCAGCTCGACGCCGGACTCATCCTCGACGGTACGGGTGTTCAGGTCACAATGGCCTCGGATCGGGACGGTACGGAAGCCCACGGTGGATTCGCCATCACGGGCGGTCTCACCATCAACAAGGGGCTGTTCACTCTGGACAAAGGCGCCATCTACGGCAGGATTATCATGAATGGCAGTTCGGCGGACGATGCCCACATCCATGTCTTGCACGACACGGAATTCTCGACGGCTAACATTCTCGACATGCAGAACTTCGGCATGATCGATGTTAGCCAGGAAGCAACGCTCACGCTCAAAGGTGCTCTGTCGAACAAAGGAACGCTCATCATGACGGGAGACGGCAACTTCGTCTTTACCGCTTCGAGCATGCACTCCGGCAACACCGAGTTCAGCGGTACGGGCCACCTCGTCCTCGATGCCGCCGACGCACTCGGCAAGAGCGGATCGCTCTTTCTGACCCAGTTGCCGCCTAGCGGCGAAACGGCAGGAAAAGCCTACGTCGATGTCCACGCAGACCAAAGTAAAAACATCGTCTCCAACAGCCCTGTCGTCTGGATGACAGCCATTACCGGCATCACCGACACAGCGGTTCACTGGAACGGTATGATGAACCTGACGGATTTCCGCCTGACGGACCAAAACGGTACCCAGAGCAATCTGGAGCTGATGACGGCCGGATCCGACATCAAGCATCTCACGATCACCAACAGTATCTTCAACAGTAGCCACGGAGGTAACTCCTTCGGCAACATCGACCTGACGCAAAAAGGATCTCTCACGCTGAGCACGGGTGACACCGTATCGGGTGTCATGACTTCCACGGAGTCGACGATCACGCTCAACGGTGTGACGACAATCATGGAGGCGCTGTACAACAACGGTACGCTCAATCTGATCAACCAGTCACACATCGAAATCTCCAAGGATCTCATTTCGACAGGTACACTCAACATCGACTCCAGCTACCTGAGCGTCGCCGAGTTAACTACGTTGGGAGAAACGACACTCAAGAACGCCACGCTCGAAGGTCTTTCCAAAATGGAAATCGACGGTTCCATGGTAACGGATCAGGGCAACCTCACCTCGAATCTCAACGCAGGCAATTTGACCGTTGCCGGCGAAGGCAGCTTCGCTTTGAACGCAGGAATCACGATCGTCACCGTCAAACAAGATTTCACGATGGAAAAAGAATCCAAGGATTCTTCGATCACCGGCAACCTGCTCGTCGGCGGCAAGCTGTCGCTTGAGGGCGGCATGCTGACCTTGAAGGAACTCGGCGAAAAATCCAGCTCGCTCGGCACGGTGAACGTCACGGGTAAAGGGCTCTCAATCTCAGCCGACGGCATGTCGCAGCGGACGGTCAACGCCCTCTCGATGGAGATCGCCAAAGAATCATCGTTCTCGTTGAATAACATCAACCTCAGACTCAACGACGGCAGCGGAACACTCCTTCTCCACGTCGGCGATGACAGCGAAACGGGAGCAAGAGTCACCCTGGAAAATAGCCGCATCACCGGCAACCTGACGATGGAGGGTCACAAGACGATTACCCTTCAGGATACTATGGCAATCTCGGGACTCTTTACCGTCGACGGATCGCTCACGCTGAACGGAGCCGGTTCGATGAATGTCGGCAGCCTGGCCCTCGCAAACAACAGTTCCGAACTAACACTTGAGAGCGCCATCCGCGTTTCGGGTACAACGACGTTCAACGGCGGCACCATCACGATGAAGACCGGAGAGTTGGCCCATAATTTCGGCACGCTCGGTACGGCCGTACTCGACCTGGGTTCGACCCTCACCGTGACGGGCGCCAGTACCGATGAGGCCAAGAAGGCCATTTTGGCCGGAGACATCAGCCTGACCACGGGACGTAACAACCTGACGCTGACCAATACCATCCTGAACGGCAACCTCACCGTTGCCGACAACAAAGATAATACGCTAACGATGAGCGATGCCGATATCAACGGCACACTGACTCTCGAAGGCGGCACGTTCAATGTGAGCGGAGGTATCAATACGGCCAAGGAAATCTCCATGAGGCAACACGCTAACATGGTAGTCGCCGAGGGAGCAACGTTCCGTGCTACGACGACAGTCGTCAATGCCGACGCTTCGCTCACCATCGAGGGTAAGATGGACGGCAACGTCCGCATCGACGGAGGCACGGTCACGATGGGAGAGAAGAGCTCCAATCCGACAACAACCAGTCTGGAAGGCAACATGACCGTGACCAAGGGCGACTTCAATTACTACTCCGGCCTGATCGGAGGCAAAGTCATTCTGAACGGCGCTTCCACCGGCGAAGCCGTCGTCCACATCATGCGAGACAGCACGACGACGAATAGTAACATCCTCGATATACAGAACTACGGTACGTTCGATCTGCAAGCCGACATGAATTTCCTGGGAACCTTCTCCGGAGCGGGCACGCTGACTGTGGAAGGCAAGGGCAACCTGACGCTTTCCCAGAACAGCCAATATGTCGGCAACATTTTCTACAGCGCCGGAACATTGACCCTGAACGCGCAAAATGCACTGGGAGCAAGCGGCAACCTAGTTCTGACAGAAGATCATGCTTCCATCGTCACGGCAGCCGACCAGAACAAAAACGTAACCGGCAAGAACCTGGAGATGACAGTCGATACGGCCGATCACTCCGCCGCCACCTGGCACGGAGTATTCCAACTCGGTTCCCTCGACAAAAAAGGCTCCTCTTCTCTCGTCCTCGGAAGTACAGGTTCTTCTATCGACCTCCTGTCTGTTTCGGAAGGCAACCTGACGAGTTCCGGTGCCGACAGCTTCCAGCAAGTCACCGTCAACGGTGAGGGCAAGGCAGCCTCCGTCTCGTTGAGCGGCAAGGACAAAATCGCTACTTCCCTGACGACGAACGACCAAAACGACACCATCACGCTGACCGGCCTGACCGCCGATGTCCGGCGCGTCTCCAATGCCGGGAAGCTCATCCTGCAGGAAAAGACTGCGCTCACGACGGATAGCGCCGATCAGTTCGGACAAGACAGCCAATTGTTGATTTCCGGAGCCAGCTCGTTCAATGTGCTCAGTGACTTCGACCTCTACAATGCCACCCTCGACAACGGGACGCTGATCTCTACCGGAACCCTGACCCTGAAAGGAGCGGTGCAATCATCCGCCAGCGAACTCAACGCTTCCTCAATCAAGGCCAATCAGATGGTTCTAAACCAAAACGCCAGTCTGGACTTCTCCACCGGGGTCAATTCCGTGTTGCTCACGGGGCTGTTCTCGCTGGAAACAGGGAGCGAAGCCACAATCACGGGTTCTCTGGAAGCCCAAAATATTGAGATCAACAAAGACAGTTCGTTGACGCTAACGGCTTCCGGCTCAAAAACCAGCAATTTGGGAAAAGTGACAGTCGACGGTACGCTCTCTCTGAATGGCGGACAGACGATTCGGACAATTGAAGCAAACGACATTACGGTAACTGAAGCCGGCTTCTTGTCACTCGAGAACGCCATTCTCTCACTCGCCGGAGGCAAGGGAACACTTCTTCTGTACGGAGGCAACAACGAACAGCCAGAACGCGCCAGCTTCAACACAGCGACGATTGCGGGTAATGTCATAACCATGGGTAACCAGCTTATTCGGACAACGGATCCGACAACGATTACCGGAAGCCTGATGGTCAACGACAATCTTGAGCTTCAAGGCAGCGGCGGTCTCAACGTACAGGGAGACGCCGACATTTCAGACCAAAGCAGCCTGATTATCCAATCGCCGACAACGCTGGCAGCCGGAACCCTGAGCATCGGAGAAGAAGAAGGAACGAACGCATCCGTCTCCATCATGGGATCGCTGAACACCCGGACGATCAATGTCGTCAACGGTTCTCTGAATTTCTTGAACGACACCGGCACTCCGCACGACTTCGGCTCCATCGGGCAGACGACCTTGAATGCCGGAGGTCACTTCACCGCGAAGGGCAACGATCAGTCCGACACGCTCAGCGGCAATCTTCTTCTCGCCAGCGGCGCGAAGAGCGAAGACGATGCCTGGGCCAGCGCAATTCTCGAGAACCTGACGTTCAAAGGAAACATCACGCTCTCCGAAGACTACAACCACCTCGATCTGACGCAGGTGAATGTGAAGGGCGATGTCGTTGTCGCCGGCAACAACAACACGTTCAACATGGCATCTTCCGCAATCGACGGCCTTCTGGACGTCTCCGGCGGTAAATTCACCATCACAGGAACGAACACTGCCGATACGGCCACCATCAGCGGCAAGGCCCAGGTCACCATTTCCGACGGCGCTTCGCTGAAGGTCCGGGAAACGGTCGTCAAGCCCGAGGGCCGACTTGATGTCAACGGCACGCTCGACAGTTCCGTGCTGCTCGACGGCACGGGAGCGATGCTTGTCCTTGGCTCCGACAACAACGCCAACGTCACGGGCAACGTGACGATCATCGGCGGAGAAGCCATCCTCAACAGCACGGACGAAACTCCCATCGGAGGCAATTTGACGTTCAACGGAGTCTCGGCCGACAACGCCCTGCTGACGATCAAGAACGACTGGAACTTCGGCAACGCGGTCATCATGAACGGTGCGGGCACGATTGACCTCGAAGCAGGCACGACGACGACGATCAACGGCATCCTGAGCGGTTCGGGCGAACTGCGCGTGAAGGGCGGAGGCAACCTGAGCTTCACCGGGAACAGCAACCATACGGGCACGATCTACTACGGTTCGACAGGGTCCCTGTCGTTGCTGACAGACAATGCTCTCGGTTCCGAAGGCACGCTCTTCATCGGCATGCCAGGCAAGTTTACCGAAGATACTGTCACTCTCATCGTCAAGGGAGACCAGGGTAAAAACCTTCAGGGCCACAATGTCGCCATGGACATTCAGGACGACTCCACATTCTGGAACGCCCAGATCCTCCTTGATTCCCTGACGGTCCAAAACGGTCACCTGAAGCTTGGGGACTATCGTTCCGACATTGGGTCTCTGACGGTTGCAAGCGGCGAGTTCAGTAGCGTCGGCGGCAACTCCTTCGGAGATGTCACCCTGAACGGCGGCAATGCCTCGTTCACGAAAGGCTCGATCAGTGGCAGCCTGGTCATTGAGAATGGCCACCAGGCTAAACTCTCCCAGATGAATTCCGGCATCACCACCACCAATGTCGTCAACAACGGTACATTGACGCTGGACGACCACACGGCAATCTCGGTCTCCAAGAGCTTCACCTCGACGGGGCTTCTGGAAATTACGGGCAACAGCTCACTAACTGTGGCAACGGATATGGAAGTCGCCAACACCCGGTTGACCAACGGTTCCATTGAAACAAACGGCTTAATGACGATCAACGGCGACCTTGCCGCTATGGACGGGAACGTTTCTTCGTCCCTGACAGCCAGGAACATGATGGTCGGCAAGGACGGCAACCTCAACCTGTCGATCGGCTCCAACTCGGTTACCGTTTCCGACACGCTTCTCATCACAGCCGGTACGAACAGTATTTCCGGCAGTGTTGCCGCGGACTCCATCACTGTCACGGATGGCACGACGGACATCTCCGGCAACGTGATTGCCGGAACGGGTCTCTCGGTATCCGGCGGCGACCTGTCGATCAAGGTACAGGGCAATACCCTGTCGTCGCTCGGCGTCGTCTCCATGGAAGGAGGCAAGGTGAAGCTCGCCGGCAGCGACGAAGCACATCGCACGATCAACGCATTTTCCGTCAATATCGCCACCAACAACGGTACGGGTTCCTACGGCACCCTGACTCTTGACAACGTCCATCTGACGCTCGACGGAGGCAGCGGCAGCCTGTTGCTCGACGGAGGCCTCCTCTCGTTCAGTAACAACAGCGTTCTCAACGGTCACCTCGATATCCTCGGCAGCAACACGCTAAGTCTGACCGACAAGACAACGGTCACGGGCAACGTGCACCTTGCCCAGAATGCGAGTGACACCCAGAATACGTTGGATGTCTACGGACGGGATAGCAGCTTGTCCAGACTGACCATCGGCGGCACGCTGACTATCGACCAAGGCACTACGCTTCAAGGCCATAACATCACCCTCGACGTCAAGGGAACGAGTACCGTAAGCGGTTCGCTGGTTCTCGAAACGAAAAGCATAAATAATGCTCTCGGCGGTCATGCAGCAGCCGGCGTCGTTGCCTCCTTCAACAACCTCGGCAACATGACAGTACGCGACGGCGGCAACGTTTCGCTGATCGGCGACAAGAACGCAACGATCGTCTTCGATGACTCCTCGACGTTTAACGGAACCGGCTACACGGGTTCTCTGACGCTCATCAACCAGCCGGACACGGCTAACAAACTGACGCTCGACCACGTCTTCCTGACGGCGGCAAGCGGCGGTTCCTGCCAAGTCGAACTGGCCGCCGGCGGGACTGCCAACGAACTGACGATGGATTCGTCGTACATTGACGGCAATCTGATGGTTTCGAACGGCAGACTGAACCTGCTGGGCGACAACTTCGCCAAGAACGCCTATATCAGCGGCAACGTCGAAATGAACGACAAGACCGGCACGCTGACCGTAGACAATGCCATCGTGCAGGAACACGGCCATGTCGTGATCGGCACCACGGAAGGCGGTACCCCCAAACTCGACGGTACCCTCTGGCTAATGGAAAACGGCGACGCCATCCTGAACGCATCGGGCTCGATCACGAAGGATCTAATCGTTTCGCATGGTACATTCACCTACAACGGCGGCGTGCTGCACGGCAACGTCATGCTGCAGGGAACGACCGTTCATGAAGCCATGATCGTTCTCAACAGCGACTGGAACGGAATGGACAACGATCTCAAGGTGCATGCCCTGAATATGGGTGGCATGGGTACGATCAACCTCAACGGTCTGACGATGACGATCATGGGAGGCCTCGCCGACAGCATGAACGACAAGCTCATCGGTATGGGATTATCGGGCATGGGCGACCTGAGACTCATCGACGATTCGACCGGCGGAGCCAAGGGAACGCTCGTCTTCGACGCCACGGGTACGCACTCCGGCGACATCTACACGGCAGACGGCATTTCGCTCATCCTGAACCAGTCGAATGCCCTCGGCATCTCCGGCTCCCTGCGCACGGCGGGAACCCTCTACATGGAAGCCGCCGCCGACCAGCACAAGGATATGCTCGCCGCTTCTTCCGAAGGCACCCGGAGCATCGTCAACCTCGACGTCACGAAATCCGATACTCCGCTCAACTGGTACGGCGAAATCCGCCTCGACGAATTGAACGTCACCGGCAGTCTGAATCTGGCGCACTCCAACTCCATCGGTTCCCTGAGCGTAACGGACGGTCTCGTGACGACCACGGGACCTGGAGGCAGCAGCTTCGGCAATGTCGCGGCGCATGCGACAGACGGTCATACAGGCGCCATCACTCTGCACCAGAACGACAATGTCTCCGGTTTTATCACCACCGGTACAGACTCGACCGTTACTCTCGACGGTCTCCACTCCTCCAATGTCACGTACATTGAGAACACCGGAACGCTCGTACTCGACAACGGAGCAATGATCAATGTCAACAAGGGCAAGGATACGGATGTGGTCTCGACGGGTACAATCTCACTCGGCAATAGCAGCATGCTGGCATCCGGCAATAACATGGACGTCACCGATGTCACCGGAACCAATTCGACCTTGCATGCCGGGGGAGACATGAAAATCTCGGGTAATCTGTCGATGACGGGCAACAGCCATGTGACGTCCGACGGTGACATCGCCATCGCCGGCACGGCGAACAACGTCTCAGTCGAGGGAAGCCTGGAAGCGGACGGCAACCTCAAGATCGAAAGCAACAGCAACACGGTCACCGGATCGATGCAGGTCAAGGGTGATCTGGCAATCGATAAGGGCGATCTTACCTTCGTCGCCACCGGTTCCAACAGCTCGCTGGGCGACATTTCAATCACGGGATCGACCGAAGACCAGGGAGAACTGGTTCTCGGTCACGCAGGAGGTGAAGTCGAAGATGTCCTGCATCGCAAAACGATCACGGCCGACTCGGCCACCGTGCATTCAAACGGCTCCCTCACCGTCGACAACGTCAACCTGAAGTTCAACGATGAATCGGGCCTCGTGCTCGAGGGCAACGACGAAGGCCGGGCACATGCGGCAATTAACAATAGCATGATTCAGGGTAACGTCACAGCCAACGGAATCTTTACCGACCTATCCCTGAACAATGCCTCGATCACGGGCAACCTCACGGTCAATGGCGGCGATTTCACCATCGAAGGAACGAACAAGGTCGGCGGCACATCCACGATCCAGAAAAACGCCAACGTCACGATCAAGGACGGAGCTACGCTCGAATCGGGCGTCGTCTCCCTCGCGCCCTCGGGCGACTTGACCGTCGAAGAAGGAGGAAGCCTGAAGAGCTCCATCTCGTTCGACGCAAAACCCGAAGGCTGGACGGGTGGCACCACGACGAAAGTTACCTTCGAAGGCGAACAAACCATCGGTGGCACGAGCCAGGCCTACAAGGTATTCGTCAATGCCGACGGTACCCTTCAGTCCGGTAAGGGCGGGAAGCTCACCATTGCAGGTTCCAATACCCTGCAGGGAACGAGTCACACGCTAACGCTCGACACCGTGGATGAAGACAGCTCCATCACCATCGCCGGCAGCAATACGGACTTCGGCTCCGATGTCGTCCTGTCCGGCCAAGGCCAGTTGATTCTTGCCGCCAGCAATGCGCTCGGCACGAATGGAGCGCTCGTCGTCGAACACGAATCGACGCTCATCATGGACAATAACCGCGACGGTTTCGGTTCGCTCGCCATGGACAAAAACGTTTCCGGCGGAGGTTCTCTGACCGTCGTCGCCAACAACAACACGATCTTCGGAGGTAACCTCGATCTCGCCGAATTGAACAAGACGCAAGGCAACGACAACGATACGAAGCTGACGCTCTCCGGTTCCGGCTCGGTCGGTACTCTGAACCTCAAGGACGGTTCGATCGACGTCGCAGGCAGCACGGCAGACTATGTGATGGATCGCGTAAATGTTGACGAAAACACGATCCTCTCTATCCGCGACAAGGCAAACCTCCATGGTAAGGACGAGACCTCCCTGCTGACGGCCAACGGTACTGTCAACGTCACGGAAGCCGCACTGGGCATGAATGTCCTGATCGGCGGCAGCGCAGCGAAAGTCAATCTGAACGACAACGCCACCGTCAACGGCAACCTCGATCTGCAATCGGGTAATCTGACGATCGCAGGTACGAACGTTGCGTTCGGCGATAACGTCAAACTGAGTCTCACGGGTAACGCGGAAGACCAGCGTACCATCAACGTGATGCGCGATGTCGACTTCTTCGGTCAACTCGATGTGCTGGCGGACGGAACACTGGATGTCTCGCCGCTGCGCAACTTCACGCTCGCCGGCAAGCTTGCGGGCGACTCCAAACTGACGCTCGCCAACCGCGGAACGGTCACGTTGAAACAGTCGAACACCGATTTCCACGGCATCCTGAACCTCATGGGCGGCGCTACGCTGGTCGGAGAGCAGGCCCAGGCCTTCGGTGACGGCACGGTCGACATTGCAGCCTGGACCGAAGATTCGTCCCTTAGCTCCACTATCGTCATCGGTACGAAGGACACGGAAGGTACGCTCGTCTTTAACAATGACATCCATATCGCCGAATCCGCCAAGGAAGGCAAAACTACCGCCGTCACGCTCGAAACACTCGCCGATACCGAATGGCGCGGTGAACTGACGGGCAAAGGCAGAATCGACAAGACGGGCGACGGAGACCTGATCCTGGCCTCGGCCAATGTTCCGGAAACCTCCAACGACGTTGACGAAAATGTGAGTAAGGCAACGGAAACCTCCACCGACAAGGCAGTGGACGCCGTCCCCCATGCCGTCGACCTCAACATCAAGAATGGAGGGCTCGTTCTCAACCGCCTCTTCAGCGGCAATGTGGAACTCCAGCAGAATACGATACTGTCCGGCTCGTACGGTTCGGGAACAAACTATGGCATGGAGATCATGGGCAATCTGACGGCCCAGCACGGTTCAACAATTGAAGTCGGACACATTCCTTCCCAGGGAAGTTCCGATTACTCAACGCTGAACATTGGAGGAGACCTGAAGATGAACTACGGCAGCACCTACATCGTAGATATGGATCTCGCCAACGTCGGCCATGCCGATCTGATCCACGTCGCGGGAGACGCCGAACTCACCGGTACAACGATCCAGGTACGAACCGACGATCCCGGCCACGAACACGAAAAAGCACTGGACGACGGTTCGCGCTGGACGGTTTTGACCACGGACGGAACGGTCTCTCACGGCATCCTCAAGATCGACCACGACCTGTACTACCATAACCTGACGGTTGAATACGGCAACGACGATAGAGTGGACCTGGTGCTGAACCTCAACTACAAGGGGCTCAACCAGATCAACAATACCGTAGTCAACAACAACACGTTCATTTCCAACGTCATCGAATATATTGAAAACAATAATTCCGGTGGTGAAATGGACAAAGTAATCGACAATCTGAATAATCTGACCAACCGCGACGAAATCAAGGACGCCATTGACCAGATCGGCGGAGTCTGCCTGACTCCTCTCATGCAGATGCAGATCGCGCGTTCGGACAACCACATGCGCATCATGCGCACTGCTTCTTCGAGCACGGCGTGGAAGGCGGACACGAAGATTCCGAACATGCAGGTATGGGCGCACACCTCCGGAGATCATTCCGAACTCCACGGAGACGGCAACGGTTCCGGTTACAATCGCAATGCCTGGGGAGGAACGGTCGGTATCGAACGGACCTCGGCCAAGAACCAGATTCACTCGGGTATCGCCTTTACCTATGACTGGGAAGATTGGACAAGCATGGGTAATAAGAACAGGAACAACACCGGTTATCTGGATCTCTATTTCGCCAAGGATGTACACCGCTGGCATCACTACGTACTCGCCGGCATAAGTCAGACGGATCTGTCAACAGACCGCAACATCGCTTTTGGCAACTATCGCAACAAAGCCGAAGGAGATACGACGGCCTACAATGTCTATCTCAACTACGAAGTCGCCTTTGACTTCGATATTGAGGAACGTTCCGTCCTGCAGTTTGTCGGAGATGTCCAGACAGGCTACAGCACGATCGACGGCTACACGGAACACGGTCCGATCGGCAATGCAGGCTTGAATGTACAAGGACAACACGCCCTGATGCTGAAACTGGGTGCAGGTGCTCGCTACAACAGAACCTTCAAGTCATTCTTTGACGACGCACCCGATGCCCATTACGGTTTGAAGGCCATGTTTACTTACGATGCAGCCAGCACCGGTGCTGATACCGATGCCAGCTTCATCAGCGAACCCGCGATGCGCTTCAACATGAAACCGTCTAACATGTCGCGTTACGGAGGTCTCTTCGGATTGGATGTAACGATGCCCTATGACCAGAATACCTCATTCTTCATGGGTGGAACCTACGAAGTGAAGAGCAGCAGCAATAATGCCACGGCAAACTTCGGAGTCATCTATACATTCTAAAGCGATTCGTCCCATGAAACACAGACTTTGAAAATTCGCGGTATCCGACTTCGTTGTCCAAAACAGCGAATGATCCGAAAAGACCTGAATAAAGTCTGAAACAAGGGACTGCCTCACGAAGGATTGCAAAATCCGAAAGAGGCAGCCCCTTCCCTTTAGAATCGACTGAGGGGGAAATGGCATCCTCCTTGATGGGTTTATCCCGGTAGGCCAGTCAAAGAGCATAATATCCCTTGCCTTACAGTAACTAGAAGGTCTATTTTGAAACTATAGGCATAGCTGGCAGCCTTATCCTGAAGAGTGCCTCCATCAAAACAAAAACACAGTATCATCATGAAAGTAAACATCACGAGAAGATCCTGGATCAAATCCACAACCGCAACACTGGCCTTGCTGGCGGCGGATCGCATGCTGCTGCCTGCCTGCGCCGCGGATAACAAGGAAGTAAAAACGGACCACGCACCGTCGAAAGTCTGGATGACGAAGGAAATCTCACCCGCTTCTCTCATTGCTATCTACAAGGCTCTGGAGCATCCGGCGCAAGGGCGCGTCGCCGTTAAAATCAGCACGGGTGAACCCGGAGGCCATCATTTCCTGCAACCCGCCCTCATCAAGGATCTCGTTCACCATGTCAATGGTACAATTGTGGAATGCAACACAGCCTATGCCGGCAGACGCTCCCGCACTGAAGACCACCTGCAGGCGGCGAAGGAGCATGGATTCCTCGACATAGCCCAGGTCGATATCATGGACGCCGAGGGAGAAATCAAACTCCCGGTCAGGGATATGAAACACATCAAACACAACCTCGTCGGATCGCATCTGAAGAATTATGATTTCATGATCAATCTGGCTCATTTCAAAGGACATGCCATGGGGGGCTTCGGCGGAGTGCTCAAAAACCAGTCAATCGGCGTAGCTTCCGCCAACGGTAAGGCCTACATTCACTCCGCAGGCAAGACAGCGGATGTTTCTCAACTCTGGGATAATCTCGGAGAGCAGGACGCCTTCCTCGAATCCATGGCCGCAGCCGCCCAGTCTGTCGCAGACTATTTCGGAGAGAAGATTCTCTATATCAACGTCGTGAACAACCTTTCCGTCGACTGCGATTGCGATGCCCACCCGCACGCTCCCGAAATGAAAGACATCGGTATTTTAGCTTCAACCGATCCGGTAGCCCTTGACCAGGCATGCCTTGATCTCGTCTTTGCAGTTACCCCTAGCGAGGGAGACGACAACAGGCCTCTCATCGAACGTATCGAAAGCAAACATGGTCGTCACACCGTGGACTACGCCGAACAAATCGGTCTTGGCAACCGGAATTACGATTTGGTGATGCTCGAATAGCCGAGCATGCGGCTTGGGCATGATACGACCATGTTGAATCTCCGGGCGGCCAGTTCATTCAGCCAGAACATCCATTCCTCCCCTTCCCCGCCCCATTCGCGTGCAGATGGGGGATTGGAGATCTTTGCAGAAAGCGTCCAGAGAAAATTGATGGAATTGCATATCCAATTCCACCCCAACAAACCAAGAAGTCCTCATTTGAACGGGAAGGTTGAGAGATCGCAAAAAACCGACAGAATCGAATTGTCTCACAAGAGGGAGGACTTTTGAGAACCCGTCTTTCTCATTTTTCACGATTTTTTTCAAAAATCAAAGGGACTGCCTCTTTTTAGTGAGACAGCCCCTTCTGTTACTTTATCTCTTGTTGTTACGGACTTTCCGGACGCTCTCAGAACGAGTAGCTCAACATAGCTCCGGCGGCGACGGTAAAATCTTTGATCGCACGGGATCCATAGAGTTCCGAGCCGTCTTTACGAGCACCGTTGCCGGACCAAATGGCACTGACGAAGGGACTGAATGTGAGATTCTTCGTCACGGAATACGGCAATTGCAGATTCAGAGAATAGGACTGCGAGCCGTTGGACATGCCAGGCGTTTTGGCATCGAAATAGCTGGCTGTGGACCAATATGTACCGGAAATAATGCCGGACAGACGCTGAGTCAGTTGTTTTTTGTAACCGACGGAAGCATCGAACCACCAGCCCGTCATTCCTGAGAAGGAATAGTGCGCGTTGGCACCCACAAACCATCCGTCCTGGCCGATGCCATTAATGTCATAACGGAATCCACCATTGAATTCCTGACTGACAGAGTGGTTTCCTTCCGCTTGGGAAATGATACCGGGGAGACCTCCCTGGAACAAGCCGTAACCGAGGCGAGCGGTTACATAGTTGTTCAGTTTGTTTTCGACACCGAGATTGAAGTCGAATTCATTGTCCTGAACAATATCTTTGTCCCAAATGGCTTTGTAGCCGAAATCCGCGGTAATATCGGTTGTTCTGGACACTTTGTAACGAGTATCCAAGGAAATCGGAGTCATGTTCTCACCATCAGACGTGGAAAGGACAAGTCCACGGAAATCATAGTTGGAGGAATAGCCAACATTCAGAGCACCACTAAACACCTTGGGAGCCGGTGGTACCGAAAGAGGCACGACAGGAGCAGCGGTCCCGGCCAAAGCAACGCTGGTCAGGGAAGCTACTGCAAGAGCGGCGGAGATGATATGTTTCTTTTGCATAATCGTTACAGGTTTGTATTGTTGTTAATCTAAAACGGTATGGAGCAATCTCCGAGAAGAGCACTTCCATACCGTTTATTATGAGGGAGTGCTATCGGGTTAGATCAACCCCGTTCCGGTTTCGTTCAAAAGCAAGAACCAAAATGTGACAGTATCTACACAATTTTCCTCTCGTACTCTTACGAAAAAAGGCGCCCTTCGGTCAAGAAGGGCGCCTGTAAAAATATGTGTTTCCTATTTAGAACGAGTAGGTAAGGCCGGCTCCTCCAACCAACGTAAAATTACGGTAAACATTGGAGCCATAATAGTCCCATCCCTTGGTCTTCATCGCACCGTTACCAAGCCATACCGTACTGACAAACGGGGTGAAGGTCAGATGCTTGCAGAGCTGATAGGGCAGTTCCAGTTTAAGGGCAAAGGACTGGGAACCATTGGCCATCCACGGCATCTGTGCATCGAAATAACTGGCCGTCGACCACCATGTACCGGACAGGATAGCAGCCAGTTTCTCCGAGATTTGTTTCTTGTAGCCGGCAGTAACGTCAAACCACCATCCGGTCACACCGTTAAAGGAATAATGGGCATTGGCTCCAACAAATACTCCCTTGGCGCCAACCGCACCAAAATCGTATTGGAAGCCTCCCATGAATTCCTGGGTTACGGAATGATTGTCCTTCCAACCCTTGGAAACCAAGCCGGGGAAACCACCCTGGTAAAGGTCGTATCCCAGACGTGTCGTCAGTCCCTTGGTGCATTTGGTCTCTACACCCAAATTAACGTTGAATTCATTGTCCTGCAGAATATCCTTGTCCCAAAGAGCCTTGTATCCCAAGCCGGCAGTCAGGTCGGTTTTGTCCGTCAGGCGGGTACGAGTATCAAGCTTGATCGGGGTCATGTTCTCTCCATCGGACGTCCTCAGGATCAAGCCTCGGAAGTCGTAATTGGACGAAAACCCTACTGTCAAGTCACCGCTGAATATCTTCTGGGGCGCCGGAGCCGGAACGGGAACAACTGGAGCTTTCGGAAGCTCAATGCATTTCGTTCCTGCGAAGGCAGAGCTCGACAGAGCTGCTACCGCCAATGCTGCGGATAAAACATGTTTCGCTTGCATAATCGTTTTTTGTTTCGTTGTTGGTTATTGCAGATAAAAGCCTCCATCAGAACATTCCACCCCAGGGGGAGGATACCGATTCGAGCTCTTGATTGCCTTTTACGACAAAATCGTAACATTTGTAAAGGTAAATAATAAAATTTACCTAAATATTTCTATAAATATCTTACTGTAAAAAGATATACATCATCGGAGTCCAAACATTTCCACCGCAAATTTCCACATTTTCTCTGCTTTTCCTCGCCAAGGAAGAGGAAATTCGAGCACTTTCACCCTTTCCCCGCCCAACCGGGAACACAAACGGGGAGACGGATTGACCAGAATTTTCCACTTGGCAGCAAGCAACATGGGCAAATCGGCGGAACTATCGGAATAAGCAAAAACATCTTCCTCATCCACACAATCTTCCGAGAGGAGTTTCATGGCGCGGAGGCGCTCTACCTTGCGTTCTCCCTTGTTGTTGCCACCCGGCATGGATGGGAAAAAGGGGACTCGTTCTCCAATCTCGATAGATGTGGAGAGGACATCGTCAAAGCCCAGGCGCACCGCGATGGCATCCGCATAAAATCCCGGAGAGGCGGTCGCCATGATACATAGGTCTCCGTGCATGCGGTGTACATCCAAACGTTTTTTCATCTCCGGGTAGATAAGAGTCCCCGCTACTTCATCGGCAAACGCCATGGCTAATTCCTCCAGCTTGGTTCGGGGCATCCTCCACAGATATCCCAGGAATATCCGTTTCATCCTGCCATCCCCCCAAAGACGCAACGCAGCCAGAGGCAGGCAACAAAAGAAAGGCAGGAACAACAGTCTCCTCCAAGGGAACCGGCGGCACACATATCCGGCAAACAAAACCTGGGTATCCCAAGCCAGCAATGTTCCATCCATGTCAAACAGAGCCAGACGGCGACCTTCCATACGATTTTCATCCATGCCGCTGTTATGCTACAGGAGGATGCTTCTCCAGACAAATAGAAAAGACCGTCCCGCACAGAACGGGACGGCCTCTTGAAAAATCGTTTTTGAACTGATTAACGGGAATAGAATTCCACGATCATCTGTTCGTTGACGATAGGTGCGATTTCTTCCTTGGAAGGAACGCGCGCTACCTTGCCGGTCAACTTGTCCTTGTCGCATTCAAGCCAGTCGGGAACCACAATCATCTGCGTAAGGTCAAGATTACGGGTAACGAGCTGCTGAGAGGAAGACTTGGCAGAAACGCTGATTACGTCTCCGGGGCGGCAATTGTAGGAAGCAACATTCACGCGATGGCCATTCACGAAGATGTGACCGTGGCTGACGATCTGTCGAGCGCCGGCACGAGTATTGCTGAAACCAAGGCGGTAAACGATGTTGTCCAAGCGGAGTTCCAGAAGCTGAAGCAGGATATCGCCGGTCACGCCACGACGGCGGGAGGCTTCCTGGTAGTATTTGCGGAACTGTCCTTCAAGTACTCCGTACTGGAAACGAAGCTTCTGCTTTTCAGCAAGCATCGTTCCGTAATCGGATTTCTTCTTGCGCCCAGCGCGCATGCCGTGCTGTCCCGGGGGGAACGGGCGGCGTTCGAGAGACTTGCTGGAGCCAAAAAGAGCTACGCCGAAACGACGGGAGACTTTATCGCGGGGTCCTGTATAACGAGCCATGATATGTAATCTAAAGTATGATAAATTCTAATGTACTCAACGTATCCGGATTAGACGCGACGAGCCTTGGGAGGACGGCAACCGTTGTGGGGAATCGGCGTCACATCCTTGATGGAAGTGATTTCGATGCCAAGGGTCTGGACGGCACGAACGGCGGATTCACGGCCGGAGCCGGGTCCCTTAACGCGGACTTCAGCTTCGCGCAAGCCATGGCTCATCGCCTGGCGGCAGGCATCCTGGCAGACAACCTGACCAGCGTAAGCCGTGCTCTTGCGGGAGCCTTTGAAGCCCATCTTGCCGGCAGAGGACCAGCCGATCACATTACCGCGTTCGTCAGTGACGCTGACAACGGTGTTATTGAAGGTGGAGGAAACGTGAACGATCCCTCTGGAAATGTTCTTGCTGCCCTTGGCCTTAAGGATTTTGACCTGGTCGGCAGAGTCGCCCAATCCGATTTCTGCGAAAATATCGCGGCGGGCTTCAGGTTTCTTTTCTTCGGCGGCGGGAGCCGGTGCGGGAGTAGCAGCAACATCCGTTTCTGCGGCTACAACGGGAGCCACGGGCTGTTCTGCAGTGTCATTGATGATTTCTTCAGCCATTGGAGGAAAACTTTAGTGATTAAATAATAATGTCTGCGGTTTACTTCTTCTTGGCCTGTGCACCGACAGTCTTCTTCTTGCCCTTGCGAGTACGGGCATTCGTGCTGGTACGCTGACCGCGCACGGGAAGGCCGCGACGATGGCGAATGCCACGGTAGCAGTTAATGGAGGTAAGGCGCTTGAGGTCAGCCTGCTTGTCACGACGAAGGTCACCTTCAATGAGGATGCCGGTGGACGTGATGGCCTGAACAATTTTGGTAAGTTGTTCATCCGTGAGCTGTCCCGTACGAATGTCGGGGTCGATTCCTGCTTGTTCCAGGATCTTCTTAGCGGTCTGGCGGCCAATACCGTAAATGTACGGCAAGGCTGCTTCGATGCGCTTTTCATTAGGTATTTCTGTACCGAAAAGGCGTGCCATGATGGTCTAATTTTGCTTGCGGTTAATAAGTTTACGCGCCAAGCGCAAACTTGTCGGAGAAAGATTATTACCAAATCACAGTACAATGACAAGCCTAAAACTGCCCTTCCCTATTTTTTCGGGGTCATTGGTACTTCCATGCAACAATCGATTTACGGAAAGATCTCACGGAAAAAAGTTTTTTCCCCCCTCGCAAACCAGTTGATTTCACGAGGAGGGGAGGCAAAATACTGTTACAACACGAATCTTCGATCAAAGATCATGCCTTCCACGGAATTATTTGAAAATTACTTCATGGATGGATTGGCCCGGCTGGGGATTTGTCGAAATCAGGCGGACAGCCTTAATCCCGCCCTTGCCCGTGAAAGTAGTAACGGCCTGATTCGGGACACTGCCCATGGTTTTGCTCCATGAGCCGTTGGATGCCTGTACCTGGAATTTGTAGGTGGCCGTCCCCACAATAATGACCTTGGTCGCCGCAGGATAATCCGTATTTTCCACAGTCACGTCAAAAGGTACGTCCGCACGATAGACTGTTGTCAAATTGCCATCCATGACGGCAGATTTGTTGTGGGTCATATTACGGGGAGGGACATCGAACTTGAACATGTTCAGTTTGATATCTTGAGTCTGAGATCCTTTATTCCTCAATTGAAGGGATTTGATCCCCTTGGGAAGTCCCGGTCCCTTGGTCACAAAAGCCTTGTTCTGGTATGGTTCCAGTTTCAAAACGACCGGAGATGCAGACGAAACGGTTTCCACGCTAACTTCCGCCCACTGGGGCAGATTGCCGTTGTCCAGATTCACTTCCATCCACGTCGCATCAACCGGTTCCGGCAGAGCCAATGTAATGGAATCTCCCTTCTTCATGGAATGGACCTCCATAACCTTATTGATTCCTATCATTTTATCGGTTTCCTGAACAGAGAGTGATGACAGGCCCGGGACCGTTGAAGAAGCCATAGCCGGCAACGGACAATTCACGGCGAACTCTCTGATAGCAGTCCAAACCGTATTACCCTTTTTGTCGGGGTTGACAAAATTGGGTTCGATAACACGATAACGCAAAGCCCTGGCCTGGACGGGAACCGTACTCTGCCAAAAAACCTGCCTGCCTGTGGTTTCCTTGCCCAGAGGCACCCATTTTTTCATATCCCTGCTGGCTTCGAGCTGCCCCTTGGCAACAAAGTCCGAGTCCTTATCATTCCTGCCCATCGTCAAAAGAACATTTTTGACCGGAACATTCTGTCCAAAATCCAGGCAATACCAGTCTCCGGGCTTTTGGTAGGAACCCGAGTGCCAGAACGTTTCGGATTTGCCATCCATCATGCGTTCAGAGTCAGCGTCAGAACCTCCCGAAACGGAGAATGTACCATGCATCGGCTTTCTGCCCGTCAAGGCCGTGAATTGTTCATCCGCTGCCATTTGGACAAGTTCCCGGGCCAGCGGAGTCATCACCAAAGCCCCTGTGGAAAGGCCTTTTCGCAAAAACTTCCCATCCGCCACCTGCTTATAATCATCCGGAATTCTGCCCATTTCATCCAGAGCAGAAACGGATTTTGCCAAATCGTTGATAGAATCGTTTTGCAGAGCGTTAATCGCGCCCATTCCGGCTATTCCCAATTGCCTGAACGCTTTCACCCAGGGCTGGATCTCATGAAGCAAGTCCGGGTTCTCCTTGGAATTCAGCAGAACATCGGCCGACTTGGCAATCTTTTCATATTCGCCGTAAACAGCCCCCTGAACCATGCCCTGCCTATTCCCGGATTTCAAATCTTCTTTGAGTTTGGCCACAGCCGGAGCAATATCGACGGATTCCTCCCGCCGCATCCCATGTCCCGAAGGGCCGATGTCGGAATTGTGGTCGGCAAAGGTCTGCATGGCTTCATGCGTCTGAGGATAGAGACGTTTAATACTATCCTTCCACGTCTTGTCCGAATCGTAGCCTTTAACATTCCACGCATAGTTGCCGATGCCGAAAATCCCGATTTTGGATGCTTCCGGTCTATCCATGGGGTTGGAAACAAAACCGCTCATGGTTTTCTCGATTCCATCATCCTGGCTCAGCCCATAGACACGTCCCATGAGAAGCTTGTCATGACAATAATCCGTCACTGGAAAATTCCACCAGATATAGACGGGACGTCCGAGATGGCCAGTTACCCACTCCTGGCCCTCTGTCGTAATATCGTGAACCACTGAATTGCCGGTCCACATGATTTGAGCGGAAGGTTCCATTTTCCCCAACTCCGACAAATTGTTCGCATTTGTCCAGGATCTGTTGTAACCCGATGGACAAAAGATCAGAGGGGCTACATCACCTTTTTTGTTAATAAAATCCTTATAGACAAGGCTGACAAGTTCAACCTGCTTGTCAATGCGGGCTGCTTCCCCTCCTACATCATCAAAGAAAAGACCGAACGAACGAACTCCCAGATCATACATCCATTCCAATTTCTGCAACACATTCTTCCTGTCTTCATCCGTCCATTTGATACTGAATCCGGGATGGAGAGCCCACACGAAATTGACATGGTTCCGTTTGGCGGTCTCGACAAGTTCTCTGATTTCGGCGGCTTCCTTGGCAGGATAAGGTTGGCGCCAGTGGTGGGAATGGTATTGATCGTCCTTGGGAGCATAGATGTAGGTATTCATCTTGTTCCGCCCGTAAAACTCAAGTTGCTTCTTTCTGGCCTCATGGCTCCAGTACATGCCGTAAAACCCTTCCACAGTACCACGGTTCAGGACGTCGGGCCAGTCGATGATATCGCATTCGGCCAATTCCCCAAGAGCTGCGATATCGTTCAACTCTTTACCGGCAAAAGGATCATTCTGAGCATATTTCCCTTTTTCAATTCCCTTCAGCAACTGAGACAGCGTCTGTTTGGCATAAAAAATTCCTAAATCATCGTGCGCGGCAACAGTAACCAATCCCGGTTTAACAGTCAGTCGATAAGCCCCCTGGATTTTTGGGACATCCTTTAATTGAGGAGCATTCGGCGTTTTTTTCCCATGAACGATCTGGACCTTAGCCGCCTTCACAAACTGGCCCGTAAATCCGGCCTTTTGCGGAGTGGGATAGACATCGGGTCCAGAAACGGACATCGCAGGAAGCGATACGGATAACGCCATGAGAAAAGCAGGGAGATGGAGTACACGCATGCTACTAGTGTATCCAAACGTCTCTCAGGGTATCAAGACGAAAACATCTCAGCACATCTCTTCTTCTTACGCCTTTTCCCGGCGTACGTTTATAATGAAGCACAACGAGCTTCCAGCCTTCCGGGGCTACTTCGCATTTTTTTCTGCTTCGTAAAGCTCTTTCGTCTGATAGAAGCGGACATAATCAACGAGAAATTTGACAGGATATCCCGCACCGTCTCCAGGAGCCTTTTCACACCATTCCCCTCCGACTGCAGAATTGAGAATCAAGTAGAAGGGAGTCCTGAAGGGATTGCCGGCGCCTCCCGGGTATTCAGTCTGTCCCAAGTCGATGGATTTTACCAACTTGTCATCCACCATCAGACGGATGGCATCCGGTGTCCATTCCATCACATAGAGGTGGAAATCATCCGGCAAGTGGGGGATTTTGACCGTTCCGCCTTTGGATACGTCTTGAAGTGAAACCCCGTCACGGCTCATATGGAAGGTCGAATAGACAGTATTCGGCTCTTGGGAAATATTTTCCATCATGTCGATCTCACCATTGGCCGGCCACGACCATTGGTTCTTTCCCAAAAGCCAGATAGCAGGCCAAATCCCCTTGGCTTTGGGGAGTTTGGCCCGCACTTCCAACCTGCCGTAATGGAACAGCCGGGTGTCCTTGGTCGTCACTGAACCGGAGGTATAAGGCATGTATTCCGTTTGCTGGATCCAACCTTTCCCCGAGGGATTGAAATGGATATTCTTAAAGCGCTCGAACCGTGTTTCGAGCACCAGACACCCCTTTTCCACCCGGATATTTTCACGCCGCCCCGTGTAGGTTTGCTGGGAACCGGCATTGCGGATCACTCCCAATTCCGGTTTCCATTTCGTAGTATCCAGACTATTGCCGTTAAATTCATCATTCCAGATGAGAGTCCATCCTCCAGGCAACTTTCGAGGAGGAGCTGCATCCGAAAATGTTCCGAAAACGGCAACAGTAAAAAGACAAAGAATAATTCCGGAAGCTTTCATGGAAGGATTTTCGAGGGTTCCTCAAATTGATTTTTATTTGTCTCTACTGCTCCACTGCTCGGGAGAGCCTAGATGTTCTTTGAAGAAGTCCGTCAAATAGCCGGACGTAAGAATTTCCGATGTAATGAAGGGCTTGGGCTGACCCGGTACGTACAGGACATTGACGGGAACACTGGAACGGTTTAATTCCTTCAATGCACTGTCAATGGTCGGATTCGGTCTGGTTTTATCCGCACGGAGCAGCACAATGCCATATTCCGCCATCATCTTTTTGACATCCTCCGTATAGGCCATTTTTTTATTAACCTGACACGTCAAACACCAGCGTGCGGTAAAGTCGACAAAAACCGGATGTCCTGCATTTAAGGCTTCTTGAACGGCTTCCGGAGACCATGTTCCCCATTCCGAGGTATTCACATTCACCGCAGGCACATCAGCCGGAGAGGCATCATCCTGATGAATCGGCATAGAGAACCAAATGCCGGTTGCAGCAACGATGATGGCGACCGTTCCGCCAATCAGACGCGTCCGCTTACTCTTGTACATCGGACACCATCTTCCATAGATCCAGCCGGAAGTACAGAAAGCAACAAGTCCGATCATGGCATTCAACAACAGACTGGAATCCGTGAAAAAGCCCATATACGTCCACAACAGCCAGGCAGCGGCAGCAAAAAGGAAAAAGGACAACCCCTGCTTGAAGGACTCCATCCAGGCACCGGGTTTCGGCAAATATTTCACCAACCCGGGGAACGCGCCAAGAATCACATAGGGGAAAGCCATCCCAAGCCCCATGCAGGTAAAGGCCAGCCACATGCCTAGAGAAGGCAATGCCAAAGCCGGAGCAATGGCTGTCCCGAGGAACGGTGCGCTGCACGGAGTCGCCACGACGGTCGCCAGCACTCCAGACCAGAATGAACCGGCGTAGCCCTTGCGGTTTTGCAAGTCATTGCCGACAGCTGTCGCCCCAACTCCGATTTCAAAGATACCGAACATGCTCATGCCCAAAATCAGCATCAACAGCATCAGGGAATAAATCACCCACGGCTCTTCCATCCAGAATGCCCAGTTAATCGTTTGTCCGGTTCCCTCCAGCCCGGATTTCAATACAATGAGAAGCAATGTAATTGCCCAGAACGACGCTACCACGCCAACGACAAACGCCATGGCATGGGTAAACACTTTGCGGCGTTCTCCCCCACCCAATTGGACAAAGCTAAGCACCTTCAAGCCCAATACGGGGAAAACACACGGCATCAGATTCAAAATCAAACCTCCCAGGAAGAGCAAACCGCAGATTACCAATAATCCGGGATCATCTTCCCCGGCAGGAGCGGCAATCCCCCGGGCATTGGCTGCAATCGGAGATACAGCAGAATTCCCGGAAGCAGGAATCTGTTGTTCCGCAATTGCCTCCCCCCGAGCATTTGAAACAGAGGGCGCATCAACCAAGACACCTTCACCATCAATTGCCAAAACCCCCTTGAGAGAGGAAACCGGAAGAAGAGCCCCATCTTCACCCTCATTGGAATTAGGATAGAGGGAATCTTTATTCATATTCCTCTCCATTTCCAACGTGTAGCTGCCGTCAGCATTTTTCTTCCATACCTGCTCTGCCGTCGGCATGATCTCTCCCGTCAGAGAAAAGAAATAAACAGGTTTTCCCTCCGGAAGAGTGACATTTGCCGCTAACTTCACACACAGGAAAATCTTCTGACCATCAACGGAACAGGTCGCCTGCAGTCCGCGAGCCCAAACCGGAGGCTCAAGACCGACAATGCCTTTGACCAGAGAAGAGGCATCGGACGATTCACGACCATCGCCCCGGCTGAGAGAAAGAGTCAATTCCTTTGATTCCGGCGACAAACATTGGCCGTCGCGGCAGGCCTGCCATGTCATCTCCACAGACAAATCCACCTTGTCCGGAGCATCGGCACCCGGAGTCACAACGAAAGCGGCACGAGGAGAGGAATAACCATAGAACACGCCCAAGTCAGATGCAGAACGAGTGGGCACAGCCCAGAACGGCCCTTTAATATCGAACCCCGGCACAGGCTTCATCACAGCCTCCACGGGCAGACCTACCGTCCCGGGATTTGTAAAATAGGCGTGCCAAGCATCGGCAAGTTTGATTTCAGAGACAACGACAAAAGGTTTGTCACTGTAAGACTCTACCGTCGCTCCGATTTTCACTCCAGCCATAGGGGAGTCACCCCCATCCTGCATTCCCTCCATGCCCGGTAAGCTCATTCCTCCCGGCAACCCGGCGCCAAGTCCGGCACCGTCAGCGCCGCTGTATCCGCAACATAGGAGCGTTAACAAAACGATCCATTTTTTAAAAAACAATTTCATGAACCGTTTTTAGCAGAATTACCACCTTTGACAATCTTTTGAGAGTTGCACAAGCCCGCGGAGGGTATAGAATAGTGACATGGTCAAAACAATTACACGCTATGAAGGCAACCTTCGGTGTTCTGCGGTTCACGAACCTTCCGGAGCACAGGTTTACACGGATGCCCCCCTCGACAATCATGGCAAGGGAGAAAGCTTCTCCCCAACTGATCTCGTCGGAGCCGCCCTTGCCGGTTGTATGAGTACCATCATGGGTATCGTCGCCGAAAGAAAAGGACTTCCGATTGAAGGCATGACGGTAGAAGTAGGCAAACACATGAATGCCGATCCCCGTCGCATCGGTAAACTGGAAGTCACCATCACCGTACCGCTGCCACCCGACCATCCTGATCGCAGTGCCTTAGAAAACGCCGCTCTGACCTGTCCGGTCAAAAAGAGCCTTCATCCCGACATCGACATCCCGATCACCTGGAACTGGATCGGTTGATATCATAGCCGCGATTTTATCATCCAGAGCCGTTTCCCCTCCTTTTCCGAGGGAAACGGTTCTGTTTTTTCCATTGTTTCCATGGATGCCCGAACGAAAAAACCTCTGCCGATGAAGAGGAAAAAGCCGCCCACGCCATTCATGGACACAGAAATATGTTTTTGGACTCGCCTAGAGGCAAGCCAAAGTCTAGGATAGTTTCACACAGTCCTCTTCACATGTCCGGTAAATTGACCTACAAGCAATCGGGAGTGGATACGAAAGAAGCCGCCTCATTCGTATCCGCCATCAGTGCACACGTTAAGCGTACTCAAAAACACCGCAAATTGCACCAGGCTTTCGGCCTGTTTGCCGCTGCCTACGATCTGAGTTCCTACAAGGAACCGGTAATCGTAACCGGATGCGATGGCGTAGGTACCAAAACGGAAATTCTCTTCGAAATGGACATGCCCGAAACGGCAGGCAAAGACCTCGTTGCCATGAACGTCAACGACATCCTGACGACCGGAGGCGATCCTCTGCTCTTCCTCGACTATCTCGGCATCTCCAATGTAGAAAAGGAACGCACCCGCATCACCCGCCTCGTTGCCGGAATGTGCGATTACCTCGAATCCTGTAACTGCATCCTCGCTGGCGGAGAAACAGCCGAAATGCCCGGAGTTGTTCCGGAAGACATCGTAGAACTCTCCGGTTTCTGCATCGGATGCTGCGAAAAAAGCCAGATGATCGATCCGACGACCGTCCAACCCGGCGATGTCTTTGTCGGCTACAAATCGGACGGTTTCCATGCCAACGGTTGGAGTCTCGTCCGCCGCGTTCTCGAAAGCAATCCCGACGTCGTCAACGAAGAAGAACTCCGCGCCATGCTCGCGCCGACTCGCCTCTACCATGACGTTGTCGCCGACATGCGCAAACTTGGCATCACCCCCAAAGCCTATGCGCACATCACCGGTGGCGGACTGCCGGAAAATCTGGAACGTTTCCTCGGCGATTTCGGTGCCGACCTGACGATTCCCTACTGGGACAACGCCCCCGTTCAAAAAATCCTCCAATTCGTTGATGACAACGACCGATTCAATACCTTTAACATGGGTATCGGCTGGATTGCCATCGTCAGCCCCGGAGACGTGGAAGCAGCGCTCTCGGCAGGTCCGGGCGGCACAGTCATCGGGACCCTCAGGGAAGGAGCCGGCATCACCGTCAAAGTTGCCGTCAACAAGTAAAAACGTTCCTCTCAATAAGACCTCAAGGTATTTACTTCGATGAGCGACTTCTTGAAACACGAATGCGGCATCGCCGCAATCCGCCTCCTTAAACCTCTCTCTTATTTCCAAGACAAGTACGGTTCCTGCCTCTGGGGCTTCAACAAGTTGTTCCTCCTCATGGAGAAGCAATACAACCGCGGACAGGACGGAGCCGGTGTCGGTTGCGTCAAACTGAACATGCCCCTCGGCCAGCCTTACCTGTTCCGTACCCGTGATGCCAGCAAAGACGCCCTGCCCAATATCTTCAACGGGCAGATTAAAAAGCTCAACAAAAAATCACGCAAGGGACAGCTCGACCTGACCGATGCCGAGGCAGTCAAACGTGAATTCGACTACGGAGGTGAAATCCTCATGGGGCATCTGCGCTACGGCACCTCCGGCGTATTCGACGAAGGTTCCTGCCATCCCTACCTGCGCCGAACCAACTGGACGACACGCACGCTCATGGTACTAGGTAACTTCAACATGACCAACGCCGGAGAGCTCAACCAGCGTCTCATCGCCCGTGGACAGCATCCCGTCTTCGGCACGGATACCCAAACTGTTCTTGAAGAAATCGGCTACCATCTCGACGAAGCCCACAACGAACTCTACCGCAAATACCGGGAAGAAGACATCCCCGGCCCGGAAATTCCCAAACTGATCTCCGAATACCTGAACATCCCCCAGATTATCCGTTCCTCCGCAGAAGCCTGGGACGGCGGTTTCACCATTCTCGGAGCCATCGGCAACGGCGACTTCTTCTGCCTGCGCGATCCTCACGGCATACGTCCCTGCCACTATCTCATTACGGACGAATACATCGCCGTCGCATCGGAACGTGTCCCTCTCATGACCGTTTTCGAAGTAGAAAACGAACAAGTCCAGGAACTTCCCCCTGCACACGTCCTCACCATTGAGTCCGACGGCAGGTATGCGATCTCTCCCTATACAACGCCTCTGGAACCGACTCCTTGTTCCTTCGAAAAAATCTACTTCTCACGCGGCAACGATCCTATTATCTATCGGGAACGCAAAGCCATGGGTGCAGCGCTGACTACACGCGTCGTCGAATCCCTTGAAGACCATTTCGACAAAGCCGCCATTACCTACATCCCCAATACGGCGGAAACAGCCTACTACGGCCTTCTGGAAGGGTTGAGACTCTACCGCCGTAAACGAGTACACAAAATCCTGCTCGATTCATTCAACAACGGTACAATCACGGAAGAACTTCTGGACACGGCCATCCTCAAACGCTGGCCGCGTGGTGAAAAAATCGCGCACAAGGACATTAAGATGCGCACCTTCATCACACAGGAAAAAGGTCGTGCCCAACTTGTTTCCCACGTTTACGATCTGACCTACGGCGCCGTCGGACCGGATGACGTCCTCGTCGCCCTCGACGACTCCATCGTCCGCGGTACGACCCTCCGCAAATCCATTCTACGCATTCTGGGCCGTACCAAGCCCCGCAAGATCGTCATTGCCTCGACAGCCCCTCAAGTCCGCTACCCGGATTGCTATGGCATTGACATGTCGGAACTCGGCAAATTTATTGCCTTCCAAGCCGCCATTTCCCTCATCAAACAACGCAACATGGGCATCCTTCTGGATGAGGTCTACCAAGCCTGTAAAGAAGAACTCACCAAGCCCAAAGAAGAACGGCGCAACTGCGTCAAAGCCATCTACGCTCCGTTCACCGAACAGGAAATCACTGAAGAAATAACCCGTCTGGTTACCCCGCACGATGCCCAATGTCCCATTGAAGTCATTTTCCAGACAATCGAAGACCTCCACAAGAGCATCGAAGGCCCCTGCGGCGACTGGTATTTCTCCGGAGACTATCCGACTCCGGGCGGCTATACGACCGTCAACGTAGCCTACATCAAGTGGTTCCTGGGCGAGGATGGTCGTGCGTATGACCTACCTCTTTAAAAAGAAAGATTGCCCTTACAGCAATCTTTCATGCATATTCTCCGGACAATTATATTACCTATGAACAGTTCTTGCTCCATAAAGGATATGGACGATGTCCAGCTCGTCGAACTTGCCAAAAATGGCGAGTCCCGTGCTTATGACGAACTGGTCAAAAGACACAGCCGCAAGCTGCACTCCGTCCTCTATCAGATGACGGACAGTTACGACGATGCCTACGATATTGCCCAGGAAGCTTTTGCCAAGGCCTATCGTTCCCTCCGCTACTTCAACGGACAAAGCGCCTTCTACACATGGTTGCATTCCATCGCATTGAACCATGCGAGGAATTTCCTGAAAAAAAGGAACAAACGTGCCATGTACAGTCTGGATGACGATGAGTACGGTTCCCACGAAGAGAAGGACATGTCCATGGCGGACGACTCCAACGGCTCCGATCCGGAGAAAGTACTTCAAATGACCGAATTGAAGGATAAAATCCGTGAAGCCCTTCTTAAACTGTCCGATAAACACCGTGAAATCGTCGTCCTCCACGATGTCCGGGGACTGAGCCATTCCGAAATCAGTGTCATGCTTGGCATCTCCGAAGGAACCATGCGTTCCCGCCTTCATTACGCCCATAAACAACTCCAAGGGATTTTATCTGAATATCTCGAATAAAAAAATATATCTTTTTTGAACACGACGGGCTTGGAAACTGTCAACTTATCCAGTTGTGATGCATTCCGTCCCCTTTGGTATCTATCCAACAATAATTCAACAAAATTCCCGACATGGATCAAAAAGCAAATATTTCCCGTGAGGATCAGCTTGTCAAGATGCTGGCAACACTCCGAGCGGAAGTCCCATATCCGGACGATTTCGAAGATCGTTTCCTGAATGACTTTCAGAAACGTAGTTCTTCCGAAATCGTTCGTCAATCGTCCTTCGCCCTTTTCAAAGAACATATTCACGCATATTTTCAGAACTTCAATGGTTGGAAATGGGCTTATGGTGCCATGGGAACTTGTACGGCGCTCATTGCCTGTGCCATTGTCTTCTCCTCGGAAGGCGATCCCGGCCCTGCAATTTACGGTCCGGGCGATAGAGGAGCCAGTACCCCTGTGAGCCTTGAACAGCCAACGCTGATCATTGAAAACGTTCCATCCAATCAGAGAGATCTCCAGGATACGGAACAAAAAGAAAAGGTCCTCCCGATAACCAGGCAACTGGCTGATTTCTAATTCCGGCCAACTTACTACCCCATCCGGTGACATGAGACATATTTTCACCATTGCATTGGGATTACTATGCGCTCAATCAGTCGCCTTCGCAACGAATAGATCCTTCCGCTTAACGTGTACCGGCGAGCATGAGCAACCTTCGGTTATATCCACCAATGTCGTTCTCATCCAGAAAGACATTGCAGCGGCTCTGATCTCCCGTAAGGAAGACCTTGCGTTGCAAATGGCATGTGAGTTTTCGATTTCACCTCAAGACCGACAGGAAGAAACCATCCCATGTGATCTCCTGTCCAACAGAAGCAGATTGGGCCTGACCTTGTTCAGGCTCTCATCTCCTCCTCCCGGAGATCAGATCGTCAAAACAACCTCCTCTTCCGATCTGAAACGGGGTGATGCAGTGGTTTTTTATGACAAAGAAGGGAATGAAATCGACGGAGTTTATATCGGGGAGGAACATTACCATTCCGGCATCAGTTTTATCATTCCGCTTTGCCGTGTTCAGTTTCCCACAGGCCAGATACGCCCAGACCGCGGACAAGCTTGTTTCACGCCGCAGGGAACTTTTGTTGGATTTGTCATGACCAGCCTGTCGCACGACACAGGAAGCTATTATCTTCTCCCGGCCCAATTCGTATCCTTTTTCGCGCAGCACCCAGCAGCGGATAGAATTCGGCTCGGTTGCCAAATGGATGTCAACTGCTGTACTCCTGAAGTCGTGCAAGTCACTCCCGGTGGGCCGATGGACAAAGCCGGCGTACGTCCCGGCGACATCATCATCTCTTTCAACGGCAAGTCCATCAACAAATACAAGGATTTCCTCAATGCAATTCATTACATTGGAGATGACAAACCGATTAGCATCAAAGTTATCCGGGGGACGAAAATACTGACGATCGACAATATCGTTCCCGATATCCAGAGAATAAAGCGGTAACCCCGGTTCTGTTTTTCCAGGAAGGAAAAGAGCTCATCCATTCCGATTCAGGATATTTTCCTATTGCTACCAACGATACATGCTTGATCACGGTAGGCGTTGCCACTACAAAAGAAGCCATGCTTCAAATCGTCTTCAATGAGATAAGCGCCGCTGAAATCTCTCAAATCCCTACCTTGGAACAACTGGATCTGCTCGGAGAATTCCAAGTATCGGAATCGACACTCCAAAATCTGGCTGGCACGTCATTCGGAATAATCGAACACGATGGCAAATCATTGTACCGTTTCAGAGCTAAAGATTACCGCATTTACTTCGAAATTCTGGATGGTAAAGTCGTCGTCCACCGCGTCTTGGATAAAAACAGTTTCTCGGATTTCCTCTTCCGTTCCAAGCTAAGCAACGTCAACGAAGATGAAATTTTAAAAGAATCCAAAACGTTCTGGAAATTGATCGAAGAAGGGAAAAACGCCCAGCGCAAATAATCACAATCCGAAACAAATTTCCATATCTCTCTTCTCAAGGCTCTTCATTTGAACAATGAAGAGCCTCATTGTGTCGTAACATCATGGAGAACCGGAAACCTTTGATTACCCCTCATTCCCACCCTCGGGAAATAGCCAGAATGTGCAGCCAGTTTATATCTCCCTTCCGTATCACGGACGGAAATGGCTTCCGCCTTTCATCCTACGATCCGGGAGATACAGGCCCGTTCCGGAAAAATCAGAAAAAGGCCCTCATGGAAAGGTTGGAAAATGGAATCAGCTACATGGGATCCCTTCAGGAAGTATTCTATGCCAGCGCTCGCCATTCCCTGCTCATCGTTCTCCAGGCCATGGATGCAGCCGGCAAAGACAGTACCATCAAACATGTCATGAGCGGTGTCAACCCTCAAGGTTGCCGAGTAGATTCCTTCAAACAGCCATCCCATGACGAACTGGCACACGATTTTCTGTGGAGAACGACCCAATGCCTGCCCAAACGCGGCATGATCGGAATCTTCAACCGTTCCTACTACGAAGAAGTACTTGTCACCAAAGTCCATCCTGAATTACTGGAAGAAGAAGGCTTCTCCCCTGGCAAAGCTGATGGAAAATTCTGGAAGGATCGCTACAAATCCATCCGTCACATGGAGGAACACCTTTCCCGCAACAAGACGCACATTATCAAATTTTTCCTCCACATCTCGCCCGAAGAACAGAAAAAACGCTTTCTGGATCGCTTGGACATCCCGGAAAAAAACTGGAAATTCTCCCCTTCCGACATCCGGGAACGCGTCTTCTGGGACGACTACCAAAAAGCGTTTGAATCCATGATCACGCACACTTCGTCCAGCAATGCCCCATGGTATATTGTCCCGGCCGACAACAAATGGTTTGCACGTATCGTTGTCCTCACCGCCATTGTTGAAAAACTCGCCTCCCTTCGCCTTGAATACCCCGATCCGTCAGCTGGTGAAAAAGAAAACTACCCACTGTATAAAAAGACTTTAGAAGAAGAAACAACAACAAAACCGTCGCAGGGTAAAAAGAAATCCACCACACAAAGTTCACGTCCCGGGAAGAAGAAAAAATAATCTCCCTTTTTTTCATTGCATACGATAAAAAATGTTCCATTTGCAACGTATCTATTCTAGATTCCTTTCGGAATTCTCCAACGGCAACTTTTACCCCCTACCCGACCATCATGTTCAAGTCATTTAAAACGGTTCCCCCTTCTTCCACGCCTACTGATACGGATTCCCACGATACGTACCAGCAGCCCTCCTCTCCAGCATGGAACTCCATCCATGATGAAGCTCCCGCTCCCGCACCGGAAGTACCCTCCTTTACCGCACAAAGCCCCATGACCCGGGCTCCCCAGTCCATCACTCGCAACGTACTCAACTCAGATGTAGAAGTTGTCGGTACCCTGCGTTTTGTGGACGATCTGCTGATCGACGGTTATGTAGAAGGCAAAATCTTTTCCGACGGTATCCTGACCATTGGAGAAAACGCGGAAATCAAGGCGGAAATCAATACCAAATCCGTCACAATCCACGGTAAAGTCATCGGTAATATCACCGTCACCGACAGAGTGGAACTAAAAGCCTCCGCAGAACTCGTCGGCGATATCAAGGCAGCCCAGCTCTCAGTCGAAGCAGGAGCCATCTTCATCGGACGTTCCACGGTAGGCGTTCCCTCCACCTCCATTCCTCTTCCCCAAGAACCTGAAATCCCCTCCGTCAAACAGAGCGAATTTACCGTAGACGATATTCCTCCCTCATCCTTCGTCTCTGGCGAATAAGCCGGTCGCGGACAGGAAAACGGAGTTATTTTTCCTCTTTCCATATCTTCATGGTACCCCTCCGTCATCACGGCGCGCAGGGGTACCGTTTTCTTCGGCTCCAACCTTACCGGCCCGCATGAATCATCCATCGACATTCCATCCTATTCCCAGAAAAACGGAGGCTCCTTCCGGCAAGCGGAGCATGACCGATACGGTGCCAAAGACATCTTTTATGGAGACCCTCTCCGCTATAGGGGATACCCCCAAAGCAAATATCTCTCAAAAACCCGTCATCTGTTTTGAATGCGGACGAATTTCCCTCGTTCCGGAAGCCGCCCTTTCCGCCAAATGCCACCACTGCTCCGCATACATCAATCTGGATGACATTGCCATTCACAGCCGATCCTATCGAACTACAGCCCGCACGCGCGGCGATGTCCTCGTCCGGGAAGGAACCCGGCTGGAAGGAATCACGATTGAAGCCCGTCATTTGACCCTCATGGGCAAAGTCTCCGGCAACTTCACCTGTTCCGGCACCTGTACCATCAAGGAGGATCAACACATTCAAGGCAGGCTATGCGCCCGGGAACTCATCCTTGAACGCAAAGTCAATGCTACGTTCGTCCAGCCTGTCTCGGTTCAGAATGCTACCATCGCCGGAGTCTTCAATGGAACCTTGAACTGTAAAGAAAAAATCACCATCACACGGACCGGCAAAATCCTCGGCGATGTCAACTGCCCCAACCTTATCATTGAAGAAGGAGGTTCCCACTTCGGCCAGTACTCCAAAACGGTACCCGCATGAACGCCAAACTCCCCATATCCATCCGCGGAGCCAAGCAGTTCAATCTCAAAAACATTGATATCGATCTGCCCCGCAACTCTCTGATCGTCCTGTGCGGACCGTCCGGATCAGGAAAATCGACCTTGGCCGTTGATACGCTCTTCGCCGAATCCAGAAGACGTTTCCTCGACTGCCTTTCATCCAAAATCCGGCAATCCATGACTCAGCCGGACAAACCAGACGCGGATTCCATCACCGGCCTCCCTCCTGCCCTCTGTCTGGAACAATCCCCCGGCCTTTACGGTCCGCGCTCTCTCTTGGGTAACATCACGGAAATCATCGACTATCTTCGTGTCGCATTCGCTGCAATCGGCATTCCCCACGATCCGGATACCGGTCGCGAACTTATCCGCATGACGTCAGATTCCATCGCCGAAGCTCTTCTGACCAATCCGGCAGGAACCCGCCTTACCCTCCTGTCCCCCGTACATTCCGGTTTCCTGTCCGGAGAAGAATCGGATGTGAAGGATACCCTGAGGGACTTCCTCAGGCAGGGATTCCTGCGCGTCATGTGGGACGGAGAAATCCGCGACATCGACGATATTCTGACCGGAGCCCTCAACAGCGCACCGGAACACCTCTCCATCGTTATCGACCGCATCATTCTACGCGGCGAGGAATCCGCCTCACGCCTGGCAGACTCCATGCAAACGGCATTCCGTATCAACCCGGACGAAATCAGTGCCGTTCTTCAGCCACAAGACGTTCCTGCCCGTCATGAATCCTTCTATACCCGATACCGCAATCCGGATACGGGCTTCGTCCTGCCCCAGCTCACCCCCAAGCATTTCTCATTCAATTCCCCTCAAGGCTTCTGCCCTGCCTGCCAAGGTATGGGCACGGTGAATGCCAATTCCTCCGGAAAAAAAGCACGCCATACCATCAAATGCCCGGAATGCCGGGGGAGCCGTCTCAATCCCATTGCACGCGCCGTCACCCTCCTCACTGGCAGCAGTGAAGTATCCCTTCCGGAACTCCTGGACATGCCGCTTGAAGACTTTGCCGACTGTATGGCTCATCTGGAAATTCCCGGATTCATGGAACCGGCCATCCGCCAGGTCAAAAACGAAATCGAAAAGAGGACGGGATTCCTCAATTCTCTCGGCCTGGGTTATTTGTCTCTCTCTCGCCCGGCATCTACCTTGTCCGGAGGAGAACTCCAACGAGCCCGGCTAGCTTCCCAGCTGGGAGGAGGCCTCTCCGGAGTTCTCTATATTCTGGATGAACCGACCATCGGTTTGCATCCCGAAGATACGGACAGGTTGATCAAGGCTCTCAAACGCCTCCGGGACATGGGCAACACTATCCTCGTCATCGAGCACGACGAGCAGCTTCTTCGTGAAGCGGACTATCTGGTAGATATGGGGCCCGGTTCAGGTCCTTTAGGCGGTTCCGTCCTCTTTCAGGGGACCTCTTTGGAAATCATGGATGCCCCCCAGTCCATCACCGGCCCATGGCTCTCCGGTTCCAGGCAAATGCCGTCCTTTTCATCAGCCCCCCTCCGGGAATCCCCCTCCGGCCTTGTCTTGAAAGGTGCCCATGCCCACAATCTGAAAAATGTGGATCTCATCCTTCGCGGAGGAACGCTTACCTGCCTGTCAGGCCCATCTGGATCCGGCAAATCTACCCTTGTCATGGACTGCCTGATCCCGGCGTTAAAAGACGCCGACCCCAAAGGCGCCGGTCCCGTTTGGGATTCCCTTGAAGGGGCATCCTCATTTTCCCGTTTCGCCCTCATCGACCAATCTCCCATCGGCCAATCTCCGCGCTCGACTCCTGCTACGGTCACAGGTTTTCTGAACATCCTAAGACCTCTATTTGCCCATCTTCCCCTTTCCCGCCAACGAGGGTACACCGCCTCGCGCTTTTCTACCAATGTACGCGGCGGACGCTGTGAACGGTGCCTTGGTACAGGATTCATCGAAGTGGACATGCACTTCCTCAGCAATGTCATCGTGCCCTGCGACGCCTGCCAGGGCCGCCGCTACAACCGGGAAACCCTGGAAGTCACCTGGAGAGGCAAATCCATTGCTCAACTCCTTGCCCTCAGCGTAGATGAAGCTCTGGAAATCTTCGCCCCCATCCCCAGAGCAGCGGCCATCCTCAAAAGCCTCCAGCGTATAGGCCTCGGTTACATGACGCTAGACCGCCCCTCCTCCACGCTTTCCGGTGGAGAAGCGCAACGCGTTAAAATCGCTACGGAACTGGCCAAAATTCCCGATAATCCCGGAGGACTTCCGCCCAGCCTGTTCATTCTGGACGAACCTACCACCGGTCTCCATTTCCAAGAAGTGGCCATGCTCATCCAGGCACTCGGAGAACTAAGGAATGCGGGACATACCATTTTGTGTATTGAACACAATCTGGACATGCTTGCCGCAGCCGACCTGATGATTGACATGGGGCCCGGCGCCGGGAAAAATGGAGGTATTATCGTCGACCAGGGGACTCCGATCGAAATTGCTACCCGCAATATCTCCCCGACTGCCCCTTGGCTGCGTTCTCGCCTATCGCGCACCACATTTCCGTATTCCTCCGTCCCATCATGAATATTGCAGAGACAACCATCATTACGGCACGTCTGCAACTCGTCCCTCTGACGGAACGTTTCGAAGATGATATCTTCCGCTTTTTCACTCTGGATATCACTGCTTACATGATCCCCCAGCCCACAGGTGATATCAGAGATACCCGGGAATTCATCCAAAACGCGATTACGGCCAGACAAAACGGTACAGATCTCGAATTCGCCATCATCCTGACGGAAACCGGAGAATTCCTCGGTTGCTCCAGCCTCCACGAATACCACACTCCAACTCCGGAATTAGGCATCTGGCTGAAACAAGAAGCACATGGGCACCAATTCGGGAAGGAGGCCATTCTGGGAATCATGGATTTTGCAGCTTCCTGTCTCAACCCCGATTACTTCATCTATAAGGCAGACAGACGCAACATCGCCAGCCGCCGCATCCCGGAATCCTGCGGAGGTATCATGGCTGACCGCTCCGAAATCCGTAGTGATACCGGCAAACAACTCGACGCCATTGAGTACCACATTCCCGTCATGCCCCGCCTCCAATCCTCCCCAAAGCAGAACTGAAACAGAAACGCAAGACAAGCACTGTGCTTTCTCTCAGGTTTACCAGCCGCCGCCAAGGGCAAGGGCTAGCTTGACAACGGATTTACGGATATTCTGGCGCATGGAAACAATAGAAACTTCCGACTGCAACCACGAACTTTGCGCCGTCACCACATTCAGGAAATCCGTCTGCCCGGCCGTGTACAGATCCAGTGAATACTTGGCAGCTTTCTTGTTGGATTCATTCTGCTCAATCAGGTAAGAGAGCCGTTCCTTGCTGGAAGCATAATCAATCAAGGCGCTTTCCACCTCGCTCACAGCCGTAATGAGGACTTTGCGATACGCCTCTCCAGCCCGTTCGGCCGCCACCTTCTGCATCTTGACTCGTTCCCTCAGCTCCCCGCCGCGGAACAAGGGCTGGCTCACATTGCTGCCGAGAGACCAATTGGCGGAATGACTGCGAAACACATCGTCAAACGACCGGGCTCCCGACGAGGCAGATCCCGTCAAACTGAAACGCGGATACAAATCGGAAACGGCAACACCGACATTGGCTACGGCGGCGTGGAGATCCGCTTCAGCTCCGATGATGTCGGGACGCCTCCTCAGCAACTCCGAAGGCAGGCCAATCGGTACCGTCGGCAATTTACCTGTCAATTCCAGAGAAGGAGTAGTCAAGCGTCCTTGCTTCAAATAGGAACCGAGGAGCACGCTCAGTGTATTTTCCATCTCCTTCATGTTGGCCTCCATCACCGGAATATTGCCCTCCGTACTGGCAACCTGGGATCTCGCCTGTTCCAGGTCGAGGGAAGATGCCAGTTCCGCATTTTTGCGTCTCGTGACGATATCCAGCGTCTTTTTCTGAAGTTCAAGTTGTTCCCTGGCAACGCGCAATTCCTCCACCGATGCAATCCATGAAAAATACGTCGTCGCAACCTCTGCCATAAGCGCCGTTTTCACGGACAAAGCATTAGCCTCCGTGGAAAGCAGGGACGCCATTGCCGCTTCCACCGTACGGCGATTGCCGCCAAATACGTCCAATTCCCAGGACACATCCGCATTCAGAGAGAATGATGAGGAAGAAGATCTTCCCCAGCCGTCGGATGTTCCCCGGCCTGCACCGAAGCCGGCACTGGATGAAGGCAACAGGGAGGCTCCCGCTATCCTGGCTGATGAACGGGCTTCCTGAACGCGCATCAGGGCCATTTTCATGTCGGGATTGTTCGACTCGGCTTGCGCCACAAGACGGTTCAATTGAGGATCTCCAAAAATCGTCCACCAGGCAGTCAGATCTTTCAAATTCGATTTCGGAGGAAGCGCCGTCGCCCAGGAAGCAGGCAAACTGCTCTCGGGTTTTGTAAAATCAGGACCCACCATACAGGAGGTCAGCAAGCAGGAGGACAGGCAAATGTAAGAAGCAATTCTCATGGAATAAAAAGATATGGGTACAGAGGACAAAAAACTGACTATTACGTTTACTCATGGCGCAATGCGTCGATAGGATCCATCTTGGAAGCCTTCCACGCCGGATACCAACCAAAAATACAACCGATAGCCGCCGAAACGGCCACTGCCAGAACCATAGCTTCCGGGGCTGTTGCCGTTGGCCACTTGAGCACATGGCTGACAATCAGAGACACAGTACGTCCAAAGACAATACCAATGGCACCGCCGATCAGGCAAAGAAGCACGGCTTCCAGCAGGAATTGACGCATGATGTCGCGAGGACGGGCTCCCACAGCCATGCGCAGACCGATTTCACGGGTACGTTCCGTTACGGATACCATCATGATGTTCATAATGCCGACGCCGCCGACGACCAAGGAGATCATAGCCACAACAAGGAGAAGATTGGTCATCACCTCGGAAGTGGAACTCATCACGCGGGATACTTCCGCCATATCCCAGACGCGGAAATCGTCATCGTCGCCTTCCTGCAGACGGTGGCGCGCCCGCAGCACCTGGGAAATCTCCTCAATGCACTTTTGGGATTCGGCCGGATTGGAGATTTCCACCATGATGTTTTCAATAGTCTTGAAACGACGGGGATGAGGAGCATCCGAGTAGGGTTCCTTCTCCGTCGTTGCATAGTAATTGACAGATGTCGTCGGGAAGGAAAGCGAACGGGCATTCTTGACCGTCGTACTCGTCGCCGAGGAGGAGGAAGCGGAAGCATATCCGCCCAGCCCTTGAAGACGGGAGGAAATACTCGTCCACGGCATGACGATGATATCGTCCTGATCGCGCCCCATCATATTGGCTCCCTTCTTTTTCAGGACACCGATCACCTTGAATGATACGTTCTTGATGCGGACATCTTTTCCTATGGGATTTTCAGTTCCGAACAATTCCCGAACAATCGTCTGCCCCAGCAGGCAAACCCGCCTGGCGCTTGTTACGTCCGCCTCTGAATAGGGATTCCCCGATTCAAGATCTTCAAGATCGCGGATACGGAGGTAATCTACCGTACCGCCTTCAATAGAACCGGCGCTCCAGTTTGTATTGCCGTACACAATCTGCCCGCTCGTTCTCACGACGGGCGTAGCCCGGACAACGGTTTCGCATTCACGGGCAATGGCCTCGCAATCTCCGGGAGTCAGGGAGGCTCTCCCACCGGCACCGGAACGAACGCCGCCGCGTGTAACGGAACCGGGAAAGATATTGAGCGTATTCGCCCCCATGGAAGCAATCTGGCTCTTGATTTGCTCGGTCGACCCCCGTCCGATTTCCATCATCGCAATCACGGCTGCAATACCGATAATAATACCGAGGATCGTCAAGGACGCCCGCATCGGATTGCGGACGAGAGCTCGGATACAGGTTTTGAGAAGGGGAATGAATTTCATAACTTGTCCTCATTAATCATGGAGGATACCCCTTCGCTGATACGCCCGTCCACCATGTGGATAGCTCGGTCGGTAAAAGAGGCAATCTTCGGATCGTGCGTCACCAAAATGACGGTAATCCCCTGTTCTCGATTCAAATCCCTGAACATGTGCAGAACTTCGCGGGAAGTCGAAGAATCCAGATTACCCGTCGGTTCGTCTGCCAGAAGAATACTGGGATTGTTAATCAGGGAACGGGCAATAGCCACACGCTGTTGCTGACCACCGGACAATTGGGCGGGAGAATGATCCATGCGATCGTCAAGTCCGACGATATGAAGCAATTCCTCAGCACGGGAACGAATTTCCTTCATCGACCTGGGGGGATGACAGTAGGCGGCCGGCATCATCACATTTTCCAAAGCGGACGTTCTGGAAAGCAAATTGAAGTTCTGGAATACGAATCCGATCCTCTTGTTGCGCAACAGGGCGCGTTGGTCGGCATTCGCCTCGGCCACATCCTGACCGGCGATAATGTATTGTCCGGCTGTCGGACGATCCAGACAGCCCAGGATATTCATCAAGGTAGATTTACCGGAACCGGATGCCCCGGTCAGGGAGACGAACTCACCTTCGCCGATACTCAGGGAAATCCCCTTAAGTACCTCCAGATCAATCTCGCCCAGACGGTAAACCTTGGTTATGTCTCGCAATGTAATCACAACAGAATAAAACTTTTTTGGATGAAACAACAGCTTCCCTTTCGCTCCCGGAGTTCTTCCGTACCGGAGGAACTCCGGGAAAGGGCCGGCCTTCCCGGATCAGGGACGAGGAGGAGGTCCACTGTTGGAACTGCTCTTCTTGTTTTGATTCTTACGTTTGGGAGGCATCTTGGGCACGAAGGGATTCGTCGTCGCCGACTCATCGCTTTCCACGGCGGAGGAACCGTCTTGACTCGTAGCCGAGAGGACAATCTCCATATCTTCTTTCAACTGCTTGGACTCAACCGGAGTTACCATTCCATTGGTTTCACCAGCCATCACCCAAATGGGAGCTACATAATTTCCTTTCTTTTCCCAGATCAGGGAAAGCTCCTTCTCCGGTTCTTTGCCACTGCCGTCCGCCTGCGCGACATCTTCCTGGCTCTTGGCATAAATTTCTTCGCTCTTCTTCTTGAATTCGTCCTTGATTGCAGGATCGATCATTTCCTTCGTCGGAGAAAATCTCAACGCCGCATTCGGCACAACGAATACATCCTTCAAATCCTGCACGATGAAATTGACATCGGCCGTCATGTAGGGACGCAGAATCTTGTTGGGGTTCTTGGCATCGACCTCCACAATATAGGTCACAACATTAGATGTCATCGTCGCATTCGGACGGATCTTGTTGACCGTTCCGCTAAAGGAACGCCCAGGATAAGCATCAACGGAAAAGAGAACCTTCTGACCGGGGTGGATATTGGCAATGTCAGCTTCGTTCACGGCAGCCCAGACCTGGATTTCACTCAAATCCTTGGCCACATAGAACATGGTCGTCGCACTCATATTGGATACCACTGTCGAACCGACGTTATAAAGACGAGTAATGACCGTACCGTCCACGGGGGAAGTAATCGTCGTATATTCCTGATTTCGCTTCTCAATCACCAAGGCGGCCTCCGCGGCCAGCAAAGAGGCCTTGGCCTGCTCCAAAGAAGCTTTGGAAGACGCCACGGCGGCATTCGCCACTTCTTCCGCAGATATATACTGATCGTAACTGGACTGGGACAATGCATCGCCCGGCCCCAGCTTCTCCGCACGGGCACGATCACGCTTCGCCTGGCGATGCTGGGCTTCGGCTTGCAGGATATTGGCCTCGCACTGGGCAATATTAGCCTTGGACTGAGCAATGTTGGCTTCAGCTCTCTTGATGTCGTTCTTCACTACAACGTCGTCGATCCTTGCCAGAAGCTGGCCCTGCTTGACCTCACTGGCATAATCGACCGTCTTGCCATTCACATCCTTGCCAAGTTCTAGAATAATCCCGGTCACCTGGGCACTCACTTCCACAAGCTCCGTAGGTTCCACCGTTCCCGTTGAATCAATAGTCAACCGAAAGTCCGATTTTTCCAAAGGAGATGTTTTGAATTGAATCTGAATGCCATCTTCCGCCTTCCACATTGACCAGCCCCACCACCCGACAGCCGCTACACCTACTACAATACCAATTTTCAAAAAACCGTTCACGGAGAATTATACTCCACCTTGCAGGAAAAGTTTCAATAATTTTTCTCAAGTTTGATTTTTGGGGATCTGCTTCCGACACGTTCCGAGAAGAGGAATCATCAACCCGTTCCAATTCATTCTCCGGAGTCTTGCTGCTGGGTAAATTGGTGCCGAAGCGCTTCGAGGAAAATCTCAGCAGCGTTCGAAAACACCTGGAATTTCTTCCACACAATGCTCACTCCCGATTCCAATTTGGGTTGCAATGGCCTAAAACAAAGATTTCCGTTCCCTGTTACATGAATCAAATGGTCAAGGCCAATGACATAACCGAGCCCCTCCTCCACCATGAGAGCCGCATTATAAATGAGGTTGTAAGTAGACACCACGTTCAATTTGTCGAAATTCCCGCCAAACCATTCGGGATATCCAATCATCCCGGATTGGTTCCGGACTATTTGTCTGGAAGAGAAAATCAGGGGAAGTCCCAGCAAGTCCTGGGGATCAATAGTCTTTTTCGTAGCCAGGGGAGAGTCCTTCCTCATAATAACTCCCCATGTATCTTTTGCCGGCAAGTCGATGCAATCGTATTTAGCGGTATTGGCCGGCTGAATCAGAAGACCGAAATCCAACATACCTTTGTCAAGGCGTTCCATAATGTCATCTGCAATTCCGCTGTAAAGGTGAAATCGGATATCCGGATAGGCGATCTGTACTTCTCTCATCACTCGGGCAATCAACCTCATCGCAACAGATTCTCCCCCCCCGATATAAATGTCCCCGCCAACGGTATTTCCCATGGCTGCAAATTCAGATTCGGTCTTGTAGACCATCTCCATGATCTCCTGAGCTCGCTGTCTGAACAACCTTCCTTCCTCCGTCAAGGTGATATGGTGATAATTCCGGATAAAAAGTTTCTGACCCAACTCGTCTTCCAGGTCTTTCAACTGCCTGGAAAGCGTAGGCTGGGTAACATGCAGAGATTCTGCCGCCCTCGTAATGCTCCCCTCCCTCACTACTGCCAAAAAATAACGTAATACTCTGATTTCCATTAATTATTCCTTCTTATTATCTTTTTACCATAAGATAATACACTATGCCTAACAAGCATAATAATCCATACTAAAGAAGTATTTGCTATGATGTAAAAGCATGCTAAAAAGGAAATACGGACTCGTATCACGGATCATGAGGCCAAAAACGCTTGTCGGAACAGTTGGGAAACAAACACCGGAGACAAAGGAGAAAAACTATGAAATCACTCTTTTTTGGCGCACTTCTCGCCGTAATTTGTACTGTAACTTATGGAAATGACACCAACATGAATTCGCTAACGATCAGACAGCAGAAAATAGCCGCCGCCGCTTCCATGGCAGCCAAAGGCAACCAAGACGGACTCAAGGAAGCTCTTACTTCCGGTCTGAATGCCGGAGTCACGGTCAACGAGTTGAAGGAAGTCCTCGTACAAGTCTACGCCTACTGCGGATTTCCACGTAGTCTCAATGCCTTGAACACATTCAAAAACCTCCTTGAGGAACGCGGAAACAAAGATCAGCAGGGAAAATTGCCCGGACCTCTCCCCGCAGGGAAAAGCATTGAATTCGGGACGGAAAACCAGACGAAACTTATAGGAGTACCCGTTCAAGGCGCTATCTACGAATTTGCACCGTCCATTGACGAGTTCCTGAAAGCCCATCTCTTCGGAGACATTTTCGGACGTGATAATCTGGACTGGCAAACCCGTGAGGTGGCCACAATTGCCATGCTCGCCGCAATGGACGGTGTGGACAGCCAGTTGAACGGCCACATTGCCATTGGCAAGCACAACGGCCTTAACGATGAACAGACAAAGGCAATCGTCGCCATCGCCAGAACAGACCATAACGGGATTCCCTCAATCAGCCCGTTTCCAACAGGAAGAGAAAATACGGGATACGCCCAGTATTTCTCCGGAAAGTCATGGCTGGCTCCCTTGACGCAGGACAAGAGACTCGGAGTTCCTGTCGCCAACGTTACCTTTGAACCGGGTTGCCGCAATAACTGGCACAGCCATACCGGAGGACAAATGCTGATTGCCGTCGGAGGAATCGGTTACTATCAGGAACGCGGAAAATCAGCCCGCAAGCTACAGGCAGGAGACGTGGTGGAAATCCCGCCGAATGTAGAACATTGGCATGGAGCCGCACCGGATAGATGGTTTTCCCACCTCGCCATCGAATGCAATCCGCAAACGAACAAGAACACCTGGCGGGAACCGGTCTCCGATGCCGACTACAAAACAGCGACATCGGAAAGATAAATCGATCCATAGAAGCCGGCAACGCCGGTTAATTGACCAAGGGACGGACAAAATCCGGAGCATGATAGACAATAGGGAACGTTACTTCTTCCGTTGCAGGTAACGTTCCTCCTCACTAAACACGCATCCGCAATATTTTTGCATATATAATTGAAGGGCTCTGGCCTTTTGCTGTCCTTCCCTGAAACCGGGACGAAAATCACGGTAGACAAAATGGACACCGAATTGTTCCGCAGCCTTTTCGGCCGTTTCACGCAGCAATTCATGATTCTGGTACGGACTTACGAACAAAGTCGAAGAAAACCCGTCGAAACCGTTTTCGGCAGCAAAACGAGCCGTTGCTTCAAAACGCATCCGGTAACACGTTCCGCAACGATTCTCCAGCGATGGATAAATTGCCCGGATAAACGGTCTCAGTCCGTACTCATCCCTTGTAATCAGTTCCAACCCGATCTCCCCCGCATATTCGACCAGAGTATCCTTCCTGGCCTGGTATTCCTTATAAGGGTGAATATTCGGATTAAACCAGAATCCAGTCGGTTCGATTCCCTCCCCTCTCAGCAACTCAATACAGGAAATGGAACAGGGGGCGCAGCAAATATGAAGAAGAACACTCATACCTGACCTCTCTTATAGAGAACAACAATGCCCAATGCCATACAAAAAGACATATAGGATCATGGGACATAACCGGAAAACAAATACGTAAAGCTTCCCTTCCCCTCTACAAAAGAGGAAAAGGGAAGCTTTTCAATCTCTCGTCAATAGGAGAAACTCACCCCTGCGTTAAACCGGTGTGCCACGGCCTTGTTCCTTCCTTCAAACTCATAACCTGCGTACACCCTCCAGCGATCATTCAACTGGAGAGCACTGGACACATTCACCCTCACGGCGTTTCGGGAGGGAGTCGCACCTTTTGCTTCCCAGTGATAGCCGTTGAGCAGACGTTCCGCAGATGCACTCGGATTTTCCCGGTACACATCGGGCAGGTAACTCACCGCCACGCTGTTAAGCCACTCCCTTCCCATCAGCTCGCTACGACAGGTCATACCCACTCCTACAGGCATGGACAAATTCTTCAAATGTCCTTTTTCAAAACGGCGAGCATCCCACCCCGTTTCCGTAAAAGACTCCTGCGTCACGTCCGTGTATTCCAGTCCGAGTATGAAATCCATCGACACAGCTTCACTCACCCGACGGCTCCATTTCCCATTGAGGGTAGCGCCCAAAGTACGGTTAGTCCATTTTCCGTGAGACCATCCGCCGGTATGGAAAGAATTCATTCTGTTGTCCGTCCAGCCATAGCCTACGGAACCCGTCACGATGAGAGTATTGTTCCTGTCGAGGTTTTTGTTCCATCCTCCATAAAGCATGGCGATTTCGGTTTGCTGGCCGATGTCACCCACAAAGCTGCGGCTGTACATTCTACCATAGAGATCGCCGAACCCCAGGCCAAGAATCGTATTCTTCGCTACTCTGCGATCCGCCCCCACGGCATATCCTCCGCCGTTGTAGTCGAATCCGTCCCGGACACCTTCGGAGGCATGGTAAAGAAAATCTCCCAACCCCTTGATCCAATAGTTGTTTTCCGGCCCCGTAGTGAATCTCAGCGTATCCAGGCCCTCAAGAGCAGCTCCCGACATACCGAGGACGTTGGAGGCGGAAGACCACATGGAGTTCATTGCGAGTCCTCCCGCCAATTCGGGCAAAATGTCCCGAATGCCAGGTGTTGGAGGAACGGGAGGAGTTGGATCTACAGGCTCCTCCGGATCTACCGGACTGGGAGGGTCCACCGGATCTACCGGACCGGGAGGGTCCACCGGATCTACCGGACCGGGAGGATCTACGCGGTCGGGCGTCCAGACAAGCTGAAGCTGTTCCGGGAAACCGTCCCCGTCCGCATCCAGCCATTGATAACTCCAAACTCCCGTATAAGTATAGGGACTCTCCACATACTCGGAACCAGTAGCCATGGAATAAGTACCGGAAAAATCACCGTCATGAGTCTTGTCCGAATCTGTCAGCACAACGAAGACACGCTCTTGCGCCCAAGAGTTGTCCGCATAAAAGTAATCGGAGGATACGTAGTTATCCAAAATGCCGATGTTACCACCCACCAGGAAGGAATTTGAGGCCGAGATGGACATTCCGTGAGACAACTCCAGGGAAGCGGAGCTTTGGAACTGCCTCTGCATATCGAAAACAAAGCCTTGAGACATATCCACGTTTTTAGCATTGATGAAAGCGCTGGTTCCCGGACGCAAAACAATGTCCGCATGGGAGACGGTGAAAGAAGCAGCATTGATCGTACTGCCACCGGTGATTTCCAAGGTTCCGTTTTTAAGGACCATGGATGTGTCGTCCCGCAACTCGGAATTACCAAAAACCACGTTATGTTCTAAAATGAGGGTACCCCCGTAGAGAGTTGTTTGTCCCTTGAAATCACTATAACGGCTCGCGACCAGATGGGAAGAGTCCCCTTGATAGAGTTCCCCGCTGAAAATAACCGTACCGTCTGTTTGGTAAACGGAGCCGCTGGAGTCTGAGTATTGATTAATGGAAAGGGTGATATTTTCAAGCTCTGTATAATTGGGATAAGACCCCGCACTGGCAGCAGAAGTGACGAGAGGATCATCGAACCGAACCTGCCTTCCTTCAGAAGCGGCAAGTTTCATGTCTTGTTGGCCTCTTATATGAATCGCATTGGCAATACCGTTTTCGACGGAAAAGGTACCATCTGAGTATTGGGTAAACGTACCTCCAATTTTGTTACCGCTGAAAATGACATCCCGGCTCAGTGCCAGCAACTGACTGGTACTCCCCTCCTTGCTGCTTTGCAGATAAATAGCCCCACCTCTTGACCAGGCATAATTGCCGGTAAAGACGGCTCCGTCCTGAACAATGAGATTCACAAATCTTCCTGAAGTTGCATAAATCGCCCCCCCATAGCCGTAGCTGTCATAACCGGCTCCAGCTGTAGAAAAAATGTAATTCTCGGTAAAGACGGCTCCGGTTCCCAGGACCAATGTTGAGATTTCCGAGCGAGAAGCAGAATGCATTGCAATAGCCCCCCCATAACTGTAACGACCATTGACATAATTCCCGGTAAACACAGCGTTGGAACCCAAAGAAAGACTGTTCTCACCGTATTTTGTACTGTCAGGCATAACGACATAAATAGCACCGCCTGATCCACCATAACCATTGGGGACATAATTACCAACGAATTTCATATTATCCCCGAGACTCACGGTGGAACCGCCAGCGCCGTATACATGAATTGCTCCTCCGTCTTTACCGCTACCGGCATAGTTACCAGTAAAAACGGCATTGTTGCCCATAGTCAGCACAGCTTCCTTACTCCCGTATGAATGAACGCTAATGGCACCACCGCTACCGGTAGCGTAATTCGATTCGAACGTGGTATTATCACCTATGGTCAATTTGGAAGCTACGTATGAATACAAGGAAATCGCTCCTCCATACTCATTCACGCCAGAACTGTGATTATTCTTGAATGCGACATCGTCGGAAACTTTCAGGGAAACAGTTCCGGAACTGGAGGATTGATCTAAACAATAAATTACTCTGCCCGAAGCATTGGTCAAGACAACGGATTTCATATCGATCATATAGTCACCCCGGGATAGTTTAAACAAAGGCGTATTCCCCAATCCGGCAAGATCTACCTTGCGCGGCGTCTCCGGATCATTCGAACGGAAGTTGACGGGAACGGACAAACCGGACACAAGAGAAGAGTCGTCATTATTCAGAATGACCGTGTCTCCTGCGGACAAGGTTCCGGAGGAAACCAATTCCGCCAGTGTTTGGTAGACATTCCGTCCAGGGTTGGAAGCTTGAGAAGCGTCTATGGTATAGTCCGCACCCGAGGAAGAAAAAGACAGGAAGAAGCTCGCCAGCAGACAGCGTCGCAATTGAAGGGGAAGAATGGGTCTCATGATTTTGTAATGAATATTAATTCCAGGCAGAACGAAACAGATTTATTTTCGTCGCACAAGACTAAAAACATGCATCCCAAATCACCAAATTTTCGCATAATAAATCAAAGTTTTTTTCGATATATGAAACCACTCGTGAAAAATTGTCTGAATAAATATAAATAATACTTATCAAAACAAACGAATAAAACAAAAAATCAAGTTTTTGAAATTACAATAATATACTAAAAACGAGTGCTCTAATATATTTACGAATCATCTACATATCCAGAAAAAATCAAAAAACGTAAATGCACCGGAAATATATTTTTTAATTCTTGGCGATGGAAAAATTACTTAAACAGTTTTCTGAAAGATTTCCATCCGATCATCCCCCCTCTATTTTACATGTCATTCCGACACATAAAATCGTGTCAATAGCCTGTTTCCCTCAGTCTGTCTCCGGAAAAAGGATTGTGAAAGAAGTCCATTTCCTCTTACGTAAGTAGGAGAGTCATGAAAAGTTTCTTTCTATCTCTCATCCTGCCCCTACTGGCAGTTACCTCGGCAATCGGCGCTACCACCACTGGTACGGAAACATCGTCTTCCCCTCTGTCCGTCGTCGTTGACCTTACCCACGGCTATTCCTTCTACACGGGTTTCGGGACCTTTCTGCACCACTACATGAAACCCGGTCAAAACGGTGTCAACAACTGGAGATCTTTCAAAAATTTGCAACTCGACAATGCCAACGTCTTCATCCTCCCGGCCTGTGACGACAAAGTCCCCTACACCGATGACGACAAAGCCATCGTGAAAAAATTCGTCGAAAATGGAGGTGGCCTTGTCATCATGGGTTCCCCCGGCAGCAAACAGCAAAACGCCATAGCCGGCGTCTTCGATGTACAATTCGGCGCCTCCGGCAAAGCACCGCTGAGTTTCACGGCCAATTCCGGACTTTCCGGAGAGATTGAGTCACCCAACGGATTTACCCTCACATTCAGCAAGCCGGAAGAGTGGCAACCTCTCGTTGTCAATGCCGATGGAGTTCCCGTCCTGGCAGAAAAAAAAGTAGGCCATGGGAAAATCCTGGCCGCATCATCCACTCTCTTCGGCCAACGTTCTCAGAAAAAAGAAGGATCTATCAACAATGAATGGATCAACGGACTTCTCGTCCGGCTGGGTTCAGGCCGCCAAGTCAACCTGGATCAAAAAGTGAATGGAGGAGATCTTGTCCGTACGGACAATTCCCGGCGAGTCGGTTCCCTCGTCTATCACTGGAGCGACTATCTGGCTCCCAGCGCAGAAGCTATGATCAAAATGGATACCCGATGCCGTCCGAGTATTGAGAAATTCATGGGTGTTCCACTCTCTCCCGGCATGTCAAGCGAAGTGGGCCTGCTCGCAACGGGAGGAGGAGGGTATTCCAACGGTCGCCATATCGGACTAGCCGTCTTCTGGGGAGGGTTCCCGGAAAGGGAAGATAGCATGATCGAATTTATTACCCATGAAAATGTCCACTCCTGGGTACACCCTCATGCGGAACCTTATTGGAATGAACCCATTGCCACTTATGTCGGAGACCTCGTCATGGGAGATCAGGGATATCCCGAGGAAGCAGCCAAACGCATCGCCAACACTATCAAGCCTGCTCTCACAGTGGATCCCGAAATGAAATTGTACGATTTGAACGGCAACGGACCGGACAGTGCACCAAAACTGGATCCGGGACAACAACGAGCCGTCAATTGGGGTAAATCCTTCTGGGTCTTTGAGCAGCTCCGCAAGGACAATCCCGACTTCCTCGCCAAATACTTCCAGGCCAAGCGCAAGTATGTACCTGTCAAACTGAAACACGGCTATTCTCTGGACGATGCAGTCGCCATCATGAGCATTGCTGCCGGTAAGGACCTCTTCCCCTGGTTTTGCGAACACGGCATGCCCGTAAGTCGGGACAAGGTTCAGTTTCAAACAAACTGATCCCGGAAATCCATCACCCAAAACACACAAGGACCATTCCTCAACAAACGTCGGAACGGTCCTTGTGTATTTACGGGCCTTCTCTGAGATGCAAATCTCCTTTTACTGGCTATCTCGACCCAAACGCGACAATACTAATGATGAGGCCTGCGATGTCCTCCATACCTCCATGCTTCCGTGGCATATTTGGTACGGACAAGCTCGTCAACCTTGTCCTGAAAACCAGGGAAAGGCTCAATTGAGGATAACAGCTTCACATCCAGGGAAAGACGCTCAGCCAACTGCAAATCCCATCCTTCCGGCAAGGTACAATTCTGGATACTCCCCTGATGCAAAACACCGCATTTGGCGCGCCTCTGGCCACCTCCTGCAAGTTTGGAACCGTCGGGCAACACCAAATCGCTGGTCACCGGACTGGAAAAACAAGCCCGTCCCCCATCGGGAGCATCTCCATCAAGCAACACGCATTCCACGCCGCAACTCCGCAGTACTCGTGCAAGACCACCGTGGATCCATCGGTACAAAGCAGCACTTTGCGGACGGCCTTCTCGGTCGCAGGAACGCAAAGCAAGGGTAAAAGGAATATCGGCACGATGATCGACAATCCCTCCGCCCGTCCAGCGTCTCACAAAATGAAGTCCGGGATCTGGAAAAATACAGGAAGCTTCTTCTTCACTGTCGAAGAAGCCGTAGGTCACCGTCGGTTCCTTCCATTCATAGACCCGCATGACGGAATATTCATCCCATTCCAGCAGGACCTCGTCGGCCGCCATTGCTTCCTCGCCTGTGCGGGCAACGGGATCGCGCCACAGAAGCAAAAGGTCCACGGGAGGCAAATTAACAGCCTCCCCCGGACCTGAAAATATAGTTCCGCTCAAATGCATCAGTTGGGTTTGGGGATTTCAACCTTCTGGCTGAACGAACGCGTATAACGACGGAAGAAATCCTCCGGTTTGGGAAGGGCGCGGTTTCCTTGGCGCACTTGATCCACAAGAACCATGCCTTCATCCGTCACAACCGTCAGATTGATCGTCACACCGATCACCGTACCATAAAGCATTTTGCTGTTGCGGCCGCCGATACTTTCGGCATTGATACGATTACCGAAGATCTCAAGCTCGCGGTAAGATCCGCTCTTGGCAACGCCGGTAGCGATGATCGGTACGGGCTGGACTTCAATCCAAGCCGTGCTGTTCTGCTGACCACTTTCCTGGCGGTCCCGGTATTCAACATCGAAAATCAACGTCATTTCGACAATATTTTCCACGAGGAAGTTCATCGGCCTCGCTTCGTCGGCCTGATACCTCCTATAAGCTTGGTACAGATCCGTCTTGCCCAGCAGATCGTCAAAAGTCTTGTACGCAGGCACGAGATTACGGTACAGGGCATACACGGGGAATCCGGGAACGCCCTTCCCTTCTTCGGCATCACGGTTCAGAATCTGGTCACGGTATTCCAGCTTGTATGCCACGCAGTTGACATCGCCCACCGTCTGCCGATGGGAGGCCATTCGGGAATTGTAAACCCGGGCTTCTCCACTCAACATGGCCGCATTGCGATCCATAGCCGTCGTGAAGAAAATCAAACGAGCAGCATTGGAAAACTGAGCTCCCTTGGGACCCATTTTCAGAGATTTGGTACCCAGAGTATCATCTCTCTGCACATCCAGCCACTGATAATTATTACCGGCTCGCACCTGCATGGATTCCAAATCCTGCATCATGGTATCCATAGCCATTCTTGCCTGGCCCGTCGTACGGACATCCTGAATGACCATGCGCCAGATATCAATCCCGCGTGCCGTCAGAGAAACAATCACCACAATCAGGATACTGGTAATGGCCATGGCTGCCATCAGTTCGACCAAAGTAAAACCTCGGCGGACACTCTTGAAAATAATATTTTTCATAGGTTATAGGAGCAAAAAACAATCTTAATACGTTCTTTTCGTCGATGACTTCACAACCATTATCGTCTGAAAACGAGATTCCGGGAAAACACGGGATTCTTCAACTGTCCCCAGTTCATGCCGACCATGCGTTCAGGAGACGGAGAGTTGAGCTGGAAGAACTCGGCGTAATACATCACTTCCGCTCCCCAGGCAGGATAGCGTTTATTGCCCGGCTCATAGACATAATCCTCCGGCTTGTTGATCACTCTCTTGTAGTCATAGGGATTGCTGATAACGCCGGGCTTGGAGTTCAGCATATACTGGAACTGGGTACCGCGTTGATCGACGACAAGCTGTGTCATCCTCACGGCAAATACCGGTCCCACTGTCGCACGGAAGTCTTCCCAACGCAATTTATTGGAAGCAAGCGTACAAGCAGGGATCAAAACCGTATTGGAACCGGGAACACCGACGCCGTTGGCAGCCGGCTGGTAGGTGCCGTCTTCACGGAGGGGCTTGTTCAAGTCCCCACGGTAATTGTAAATCAGGATTGTCGTCTCGGGCTTGGACGTAAACAACATCCAATAGAAAGCCTTGTCGAACGCACTGGTGTATTTGTAGCGCGTGGAAATACGAACATTGCTCGCCGCACGCTCGTCGGGACGAACCGTATTCAGTTCCGACGTCAGAGTCTTGACGATACGGTCTGATTCCTGAATGGTCAACGCAGCCTGGACAGACCTGCGCGCCGGAAAGAACATGGCAACAAAGACGACAAGCAAAACCCCGACGATACCGATTGCTAAAACGGTTTCCGTCAAAGTGAACCCTTTGTGTGATTTCGGCTTCATATGGAAATAATAGTTGAGAGAAGGAGGCGGGAATTTCAAGGTAGTATAATTTCAGTTTTTAACCGTGTCCAATCCGATAATTACTTGAAATCGGCAAACATCTGTTCCGGCGTACGCAACATGCTGATGTTGCCCTTGGGCCATACCACAATACCGGCAGCCGAGGTCGGCAGCTTGGTCTTGGGATTAACGGGATAGGGACGAATGCCGAAGTTGTCGGAACTGGCGTTCTTGTCCGGAGCTCCGCCGATAACCACCAGACGAGTCGGACGGGCAGGCTCCGTCAAACGGCCTTGCGGATCGAATTCGAGATAAAAGATCTCTGAATTACCCTTGTTAGAAATGCGCATATTGTCCGTCAAATCCTTGAATTCCTTGTTATTGCGGAACATGGCATCATTGACGTTTTTCTCCGTCTTCAGGAGAGTACTGTATTTAGGGCTGACAAAAAATCCGCTCGGCAAATACCGACCGCGTCCGGACATCTTCCATTCTCCGTCGTCGATGGAAGTCGCCTGAGTCATACGCATCGGTTCCTTGTACATGACGATCAGATAGTGCAGATTCTTCGTCTTCGGAGAATCGTCGTCCGGATTGCTGACAAGAACCACTCGCGACCATGTCGTCTTGCCGATGGCTTCCAGGCGCGCTTCACGCACCGTATCCTGCAGCATCTGAACAGATGCTTCGAGTCCCTGCCCCTGCCCGACATTTTTTAACATGTTGCCTCCAAGAGAAAGCATAATGGCTATGATCGCCACAACGACAATGAGTTCCACCAACGTAAAACCACAACGTGACAAACGGGGGAGATTTTTTTTAGAGAACATAGGGAATAGCAAAAAGGTCAGATTTCATTCATGCTACTAATCCAAGGGCAATCCCGCAATCATTTTTTACGTAAAGTGGCCCCGGAGAATGAAAATTCGTTTTCCGGAGTCCTTCCGGAAGAAGATGGGAAGACGGGGCCTTTCCCTCTGTGACACTATGTCGACAATTCTTGTATTGCAATTACCGGGATTTTCCTTTTTGTTGGGTGCGTGTTCGCAGGAACTCCTCCGGCTGGGGGATGCCCCGCATACCCGTTATTTCTGATCTATCCATCCAACATGAATACCGTTCTGATCATCGGAGCCGGCGGAGTCGGCCATGTCGTCGCCAATAAATGTGCCCAGCTTTCCGACATCTTCCATGAAATCCATCTGGCATCCAGAACTCTTGCCAAATGCGACGCCATTGCAGAGGACGTCAAGGCTCGCACCGGCCGTGACATCACCACGCACGCCATTGATGCGGACGATGTCGAAGCAACGACAGCCCTTCTTCGGACGGTCAAACCCAAGCTGCTCATCAACGTCGCCCTGCCCTATCAGGACCTGAACCTCATGGAAGCGTGCCTCCAGGCAGGTGTCCACTACATGGACACGGCCAACTATGAACCGCTTGATGTCGCCAAATTCGAATACTCCTGGCAGTGGGCCTACCAGGATCGCTTCCGCGATGCCGGGCTTTACGCCCTGCTCGGTTCCGGTTTCGATCCGGGCGTAACAAATGTCTTCACGGCTTGGGCTCTCAAACACCATTTCGACGAAATCCACACGCTGGATATCATTGATGTCAACGGCGGAGATCATGGACAGGCTTTTGCCACCAACTTCAATCCGGAGATTAATATCCGCGAAGTCACAGCCGAATGCCGCCACTGGGAAAACGGTAATTTCACAACCACCCCTCCGATGAGTCTCCACCAGACATTCTCCTGTCCGGACGGCGTCGGTACTTACGAAATCTACCGTATGTACCATGAGGAAATGGAAAGCCTCGTGAAGCACATCCCCACTATCCGCCGGGCTCAGTTCTGGATGTCCTTTTCTCCGAACTATCTCAAGCATCTTGAGGTCCTGCAGAATGTCGGCATGACCCGTATCGACCCGGTCGTGTACAACGGCGTGGAAATCGTCCCTCTTCAGTTTTTGAAGGCCGTTCTCCCCAATCCGGGAGACCTGGGCAAAACGACGCACGGCAAAACCTGTATCGGCACGGTCATCACCGGTATCAAGGACGGTCAATTCAAAGCCGTTTACATTTACAACATCTGCGACCACGAGGAATGCTTCCGCGAAGTCGGTTCCCAGGCTATTTCCTACACGACCGGAGTACCCGCCGCTATTGGAGCCCGCATGATCCTCGAGGGCAAGTGGGGCGGCAAGGGTGTCTTCAACATGGAACAGAACGATCCCGATCCCTTCATGGAGGAACTCAACCTCCGGGGACTTCCCTGGACTTGCATCGAACTGACGGAGGAACAGGCAAAATTCCTCACCGTCACCAAGTAAAAATTCAACCAACCCCAAAGGAAAAGGGCGTATCCGGGATTTCCGGATACGCCCTTTTGCGAGGTATTTACGGCTTTTAAAAAAGGAATCAAATACCACCCGCCGTGCCAAAGAGACGGACTATTTCCACAAGAATATCGGAAATTTTTTCCAAGGACTGGACGGGAACGTATTCAAAGCGTCCGTGGAAGTTATGTCCGCCGGCACACAGGTTCGGGCAGGGAAGTCCCATGAAGGAAAGCCGGGCTCCGTCCGTACCGCCGCGAATAGGGACAATGGACGGTTCAACGCCAAGATTTATCATAGCCTGCCTGGCATGATCCATCAGGAAGGGATAGGGAGCAACCTTCTCCTTCATATTGTAGTAACTATCCTCAATTTCCGCGGTAAACGCACCTTCGCCATACTTGTCGTTAAGATAAGAGCAAATGGAACGGATGCATTCCTTCCGGGTTTCAAACGAATTGCGGTCATGATCCCGGATGATGTACTCCGCCCGGGCCTGTTCCACCGTACCAGACAGGGTTTCCAAATGAAAAAAGCCTTCGTAACCCTCTGTAAAAGAGGGATTGTCAAACACGGGCAGCATTTGCTGGAATTCCATCGCCATCAACAAGGCATTTTTCATCTTGCCCTTGGCATAGCCGGGATGAATGTTTTTCCCGGAAATCGTTAGATTAACACTGGCGGCATTAAAATTTTCATACTCGATCTCACCCAGCTGACCGCCATCGACCGTATAGGCAAAATCCGCACCAAAACGCTTTACGTCAAAAGCATCAGTACCATGCCCGACCTCTTCATCAGGGGTAAAGGCAATCTTGATTTCGCCGTGAGAGATTTCCGGGCGGTTCATCAGAGTCTCCACCATAGTCATAATCTCGGCAATGCCCGCTTTATCGTCCGCTCCCAGCAAGGTCGTACCATCCGTGACAATCAAATCCTGTCCCTTGTACTGGAGCATTTCCGGATAATCCACCGGAGAAAGCACAATCCTCTGTGCTTCATTCAGCACAATGTCGCCACCGTCGTAGTTCGAAACAATGCGAGCCCGGACATCCTTGCCGGATACGGCGGGAGAAGTATCCATGTGCGCTATGAATCCGATTGAGGGCAGATTCTCAATACCCGCCGAGGCAGGAATCGACGCATAAACGGTACCGGACTCATCAACGGAAACGGTACCAACCCCCAGTTCCTTCAACTCATCCGCAAGCAGGAATGCGAGATTCTTCTGCTTCTCACTACTGGGAATCACTCCTGCATTGGGAACGGATTGCGTATCAATCCGTACATAATTCAAAAAACGCTTTACAACAGAACTCATATCCATGCCTCCCTACACCAAAACCACGGCCATTCCAAGATTTCTCTGCGTAACGCAATCCGGGGTTATCTATCTAGCCTCACCACCGTGGTTCTTCACCCATGCCTCATAAAGATCCGGACGATTCGTACGCGTCCGCTCCAATGACATCGCATGCTTCCATTTTTCAATGGCAGGGTGGTTGCCTCCCAGGAGGATATCCGGCACAGCCATGTCGCGGAACACATTGGGCTTGGTGTAAGCCGGGGCTTCCAAAAGACCGTCTGCAAAAGACTCGTCCACGGGAGAGCGCTCATCACCCAAAGCCCCGGGTATCAGGCGCGCTACAGCGTCAATAACGATCACAGCAGCAATAGCGCCATTGGTTAAAATATAATCGCCGATAGAAAGCTCAATGTCCACCAGTTGCTCGACCACCCGATGATCGACTCCTTCGTAATGACCACAAAGAATAATCAAGTGACCTCCCTCCACGGAAAGCTCTCGGGCAATTCCCTGGTTGAACACCCTGCCCTGCGGCGTCATCAGCACCACACGCGTGTTCGCGCGACGCAATTCTTCAACAGCGGCAAAAATCGGTTCGGGCTTCATCAGCATGCCCTGCCCACCGCCACACAGGTAATCGTCCGTCTTGCGGTGCTTGTCGGTCGTCCAGTCGCGGATATTGTGCGCCTGGATCTCAATCAGCCCTTTCTGCCGGGCTCGGCCCAGAATACTCTCACCAAGAGGCGCTTCCACCATCTCGGGAAACAGGGTCAGCACATCGATTTGAAGAGATGGTTCAGCCACGGCGGAAAAGGATGATTGGTTAATATTTGAATCGTTGGTTGCCCAGGAAGAATTAACCGCGTTTCTGACCGCGCAGCATCGCCTCGATGAAGGGGTCGAGATTGCCGTCCATCACATCCTGAATATTGCCGGATTCCTCACCCGTGCGTAAATCCTTGACCATCTGGTAGGGCTGGAAGACGTAGGAACGGATCTGGTTTCCCCAGGCAATGTCGCCCTTCTCGCTGTACTGGCGGTCGGCTTCGGAACGCTTGCGATCTTCCTCCAGCTGAATCAGTTTGGCCTTCAACATGTTCATGGCTTCTTCCCTATTGCGAAGCTGGCTGCGTTCGTTCTGGCAGGCAACGATAATGCCCGTCGGAATGTGCGTAATGCGAACGGCGGTTTCCACCTTATTGACATTCTGACCACCCTTGCCGCCGGAACGGTAAGTATCCAGCTTGATGTCGCGGTCAAGGATTTCAATGTTGACCGTGTCGTCAACAATCGGGGTAGCATCCAGCGATGCAAATGAAGTGTGACGCTTACCGGCAGAGTCGAACGGGGAAATGCGTACCAGACGGTGAATGCCTCGTTCGTTCTTCAAGTAGCCGTACGCGTAGTCTCCATCGATTTTCAGAGTGACGGAACGGATACCGGCATCGTCTCCATCCGTACTTTCCATCACAGTAACTTCATACCCCCTGCGTTCACACCAGCGCATATACATACGGAGCAGCATACTGGCCCAGTCGCAGGCTTCGGTACCACCCGCCCCGGCATGGATCGTGATGTAGGAACCAGCCTGGTCATGTTCTCCGTTGAGCAAAGTCAGCAGTTCGAAATCGGCGAGAGCCTTCTGCCATGCCGCATATTCGCGTACGGCTTCTTCCGTCAGAGAATGATCGTTTTCATCCTCATGGGCAAATTCGATCATGACATCAACGTCGTCCAGTTTGCTTTCCAGCCCCTGGAATGCTTCCAGCCTTCTTTTCAAAGGATTCACCCGAGCCATCAGAGCCCGTGCCGCTTCCGGGTTATCCCAGAAATCGGGAGCGCTCATTTTTTCATCGAGTTCCGCAACCTGTTGTTTAATGCCATCCAAGTCAAAGATAGCTCCCGAGCTCGGAAAGACGACTGCGTAAAGCAGCCGTGTCGAGCGCCGAGAGATCAGCAGCGTGTGGTGTCGTATCCATACGCGGAGGAACCTACCCGATCCCGTTCAGGGAAAAAAGCCCAAAATCCCGGATGACGTGAGGATGCATCCTCTTCAAAAAAACAAGAGCCGGACGGCAGAACTCCCGTCCTCCGTCCGGCATCTCAAAAAACGGACAATCTTCTTTCAGGAAAAAGAAGCGTTCAGTCTTCGAACTCGTGAACAAACAGGCCGCTGCGCAGCTTCGGCTCGAACCACGTCGATTTCGGAGGCATGATCATGCCGGAATCCGCCACGCGGAACAGATCCTCCATCATCACCGGATACAAAGAAAAAGCTACACGCATTTCCCCAGACTGGCAACGGCGTTCCAATTCCTCCAACCCACGGATACCGCCGATAAAATCGATGCGTTCATCCGTGCGAGGGTCGTCAATACCGAGGATAGGCCGCAATACCAGCTGTTGCAGGATGGCACAGTCCAGGCTCTCGATAGGATCGCTTTCGTCTACCAGTTCCGGTTTGATCTTCAGAGAATACCAGGAACCGTCCAGGTACATGCCGAATTCGTGCTTGGATGACGGAGCATATCCGGAGGGCGATTCCTCAAGGCGAACATCGGCCACATCGGAGAGACGTTCAAGAAAAGCCTCCTTGTCCAGACCGGCAAGATCTTTGACCACACGGTTGTAATCCATGATGAAGAGGTCTTCGTCGCAGAACACCACCGCCATCAGGTAATTGAACTCCTCCTGCCCCGAATAGTCAGGATGACTCTGCCGCCTCTTGGCGGAAACCGCCGCACTGGAAGCCGTCCGGTGGTGACCATCGGCAATATAGAGTTCACCGACTTCTTCAAATCCCCGCCGGATCGCTTCGATCACCGCATCATCATCGACGGGCCACAGAATATGCGTAACCCCGTCTCCGGAAGTAAACTGGTAATCCGGTTTGTGGAATTTGATCCATTCCCGCACGGAAGCGGAAATCCCCTCATGTTTTCGGTAAGCAAGAAAAACGGGTTCCGTCTGGGCCGAACAGGCATCGAAATGGCAAATGCGATCCAATTCCTTCTCGTGGCGGGTCAATTCATGCTTTTTGATCGTTCCGGACAAATATTCGTCCACGGAGGCACAACCGACAATACCTGTCTGCACCCGCCCGTTCATGATCTGGCGGTAGATATAAAAACAGGGCTTGGCATCGCGGGCCAAAATACCTTCCCGTACAAAACGCTGCAAATGATCGCGTCCCAAGGCATAGGCTTCCGGAGCATGGATCAGGGACTCGTCTGCCAGATCCACATCCGGGCGGCAGACATGCAAAAACGACGTCGGCCTCCCGGCCGCCATGGCAACAGCCTCACGATGATTCATTACATCGTAGGGCAGGCAGGACACCTGCTCCGCCATATCTGTCGGAGGCCGCAACGCGGCAAAGGGACGTATCGTAGCCATACGCAAATAAATGAAAGGCTTTGCCCGGAATTACAGATGCAGAATGTCCGCAATGGCAGACGTCACTTCCTTCATGTCATCCATAGTCAGTTCACCCATGTGAGCAATACGGAACGTCTTGTCCTTCAAAGCACCATACCCGTTGCCGATTTGCAGGCCGCGTTCTCCGAGAGCCTTGTTCAGGTCACCTACATTGATATCGCGCGTATTGGTAATCACCGTCAATGTATTGGAAAGATAACGGCGGTCCGGGAACACGGAAAAGTACTCGTCAGCCCAGGAACGGGTAAAATCAGCCATAGCCATATGACGAGCCCAGCGGTTTTCCACACCTTCTTTCATGATGCGTTCCAACTGGTAATTCATCGCATACATCAAAGGAAGACTCGGAGTGGACGGGTACTGGTAATCCTTCTTCTGGATAAAATCGTAGAGTTCACGAAGATCGAAATACAAGCCGCGGCACGGCACCTGTGCCGTCCGTTCATACGCCTTGGAGGAAAGAGTGCAAGCCGCCATGCCGGGAGGCAAAGCCAAAGCCTTTTGCGTGGACGTAATCAGAATATCGATACCAAGTTTGTCGGTATCAATCCGGGTTCCGGCAGCAGAACTCACCGCATCGACACACCAGACCACATCGGGATACTTCTTCATAACTTCCGCGATTTCTTCCACCGGGTTCATGATACCGGTAGCCGTTTCATTGTGCGTCACGCAGATCGTATCGTATTGGCCGGTCGCCAAAGCTTTGTCTACCATCTCGGGAGTCGTGGCCCGGCCAAGTTCGCTCTTGAAAATATCGGCCGGTACGCCATTGGCTACAGCCATCTTGTACCAGCGGTCTCCAAACGCCCCCACTGAAAAAACAGCCGCTTTTTTCGCCGTGCAGGAACGGACGGCGCCTTCCATCAATCCGCTACCAGAGGAAGTGGAAAGAAGAATCTCATTCTCTGTCAGAAAAACCTTGCGAAGTTTGTCGGAAATACCCCTCTGCAGCTCAGAAGCCGCTTTGGAACGATGTCCAATCATAGGGCCGGCAAGGCTAGCCAGCACATCTTCGGCCACTTCGGTAGGTCCGGGGATATATAATTTCTTTCTCATAATGTTGATGGGGTACGGGGATAACACATAGTTACCACACTTTCCGCGTCTTGTCTGCGAAGATGACACAACACAAAAATATTACTGAGTCCGGTCAAAGGGCTTCATCGACAAAAACGAGATATTGCCGATTCAAGAGAAAATCAAATATTTTTAAAAATAAAAAAGAGCCCTCCCCCCACGGGAAAGGCTCTTGGAAAATCATATCCGGCAACCTTAGTGCGCCCTGCAGAATTCTTCAAAGCGGTCAAGACCTTCTTTGAGAATGTCCAGCGTGGTGCAATAGCTAATGCGGAGGCTCTTGTCATTACCGAAGGCAACACCCGGTATGGCAGCCACTTTGTAGCGTTCCAAAAGTTTGTCGCACAGATTCAGGGAGGTCAAACCGATCTTGCTCGTATCAACGAGGAAGTAGAATGCCCCCTGGGGTTCCACGACGCTGATGTTCGGAATGGCCTTCAGGCGTTCATAAACATACTGGCGGCGCATATCATATTCGTCCCGCATGTCGGAGATGAAACTCTGATCGCCCTTCAAGGCAGCAATACCGCCGTACTGGGCGAATGTACAGGCATTGGATGTCGTGTGATCCTGAATCGTTTGAATCGCCTTGGAAATTTCCTTGGGAGCCGCCGTGTAGCCAAGCCGCCAACCGGTCATGGAATATCCCTTGGAAAATCCGTTGACCGTTACCGTCAAGTCATAGATTTCCGGGCTAAGGGAAGCAATGCTGACATGCTTGGCATCTCCGTACACGAGGTGCTCGTAAATTTCGTCGGAAAGAATGAGGATGTCTTCGCTGGCGGCAAGTTCGCCAATAGCCTTAAGCTCTTCCTCAGTATAGACGGCCCCCGTCGGATTGGTCGGCGTGTTGACGATCACCATCTTGGTACGGGGAGTCATCGCTTCTTCGAACTGTTCGACCGTCATCTTCCATCCGGTTTCCGGCGTCGTTTCAACAATCACGGGGATGCCGCCGACCATGCGCACCATTTCCGGATAACTCACCCAGTAGGGAGCGGGAATGATCACTTCATCTCCTTCGCTTACCAGAGCGTTAATTGCGTTGAAACAAGCATGCTTGGCTCCGCAGCTGACAACAATCTGCGTGGGCTCGTATGTCAGACCGTTCTCCTTCTGGAGTTTTTCGGAAATGGCTTCGCGAAGAGCGAGGAGGCCCGACGAAGGAGTATACTTGGTCTGGCCGTTGTTCAGGGCATCAATGGCAGCCTGCTTAATAAATTCAGGCGTGTCCATTTCGGGTTCGCCACCTGCCAGTCCATAAACCTCTTCTCCCGCAGCCTTCATGGCTTTGGCACGGTTGGTCACCTTCAAAGTCAGAGAAGGAGTGAGGCTGGCAATGCGGGGGGAAATCATATCCATAAGTCTTAGTGCTTGGTGGTATTCGCCCGTTTGCGGAAAGCGACCCCCGCCCTCCGCCAGGGCGTTGAAAACATACGCCATTCACTCGTCTTCCGCAAGAACAATACTGAAATTTCACAAAGGGAAGCATACGTGCCCCCCGGTTCCCCTTCTATTCGCCTCCGCCAATAAAAACAGGAGCCGTTTCGCACACGGCAAAACGGCTCCATAAATCAATGATTACTTGCAAGAAGGAAAACAATCAGCGAATGGTCACGCGGGGATCGTTCGCCAGAACATCAGCCAATTCGTCCCAACCTTCCTCCGTCTGCAACTGGAACATCTGAAGATACACTGAAGCAACCCCGGCAGGGTATTTTTCAAACAACTGATCCACCGCCTTTTGAAGTTTCTCCTGATCCAACGTATCCGGCAAGACATCCACGACACCATGACCGTTGTGCTCAATGCCAAGAGTGTTCAGGAAATCTACAAGCATGGATTCATGCTTGCGAAGCAGCCACACCTGAAGAAGGTGGTCGCCAATTTCCTCGCTGGGCTTCCAGGAAAGCATTTTTTTCAAGAAAAGGAACTGCTCCTGAAGAGGCTTTTGCTGAATATACTGGGGGCGCAACTTCTTCAGGGCACCCAGTTCACGCACGGCAGCGCGGTAAATGGCGCGTTCCCGATTGCGCATCCAATCCAGAATGTCACTAATCGTTGCTTCGTCTGCCTGCTGGAAAATGTAATAAGCCTTCATCTGTTTGTCGAGTAAGTAGTAAAGGGGTCGTTCGTAATTATCGACATAAACACTAACATCCCCCGCCCTGTCCAGCAAATCTAATGTCACACCCAAAAAACATACAAATCACACATTCCTTTCGGCCTGCATACTTAAGTAACTCATCTTTTTAGGGCAGTAGGTTATTTTGCCCATTTTCACAATCTTGTCGATCAATTTTTTTACAATGCCAGCAAAAAAAGTCTTGCATCGGTTGGGGTGCTGTGGTTAATTCCTGCCACGCTTCACGCCAGACGCCACTGTAGCTCAGCGGTAGAGCAACGCATTCGTAATGCGTGGGTCGTCAGTTCAATCCTGACCAGTGGCTCCATGAAGTGCAACCCGGTCGTGAGACCGGCGGATACATGCCTCCTTAGCTCAGTTGGTAGAGCAGCTGACTCTTAATCAGTTTGTCCACGGTTCGAACCCGTGAGGGGGTACCATCCGCCGATCCGTAACCATCAACGCCTCCTTAGCTCAGTTGGTAGAGCAGCTGACTCTTAATCAGTTTGTCCACGGTTCGAACCCGTGAGGGGGTACCAGATTTCTCAAATCTCCCTTCGCTCTGTTTCAGACCGAAGGGGGATTTTCTTTAGATAATTCTCATAGGATTGAACAAGACCTACCCAAGGCAACGTTGTCAAACCTTCAGGGCATCAACCTGGCGCGGCAACATCCAGCGGTAATAGTCGGCGATCGCATTGTACACGAAATCAAGCCCCGTTTCCACCGCCATAGGAAGAGGCATGCCTTTGGCCAGGGATGCCGTAATCGCAGCTGAAAGAGTACATCCCGTACCGTGCGTACTTACATCCGGAATCCTGGGATGCTTCCATTCGTAAACACGGCTGTCTTGGCCAACAAGAACGTCGATACATTCTCCTTCCAAATGACCGCCCTTCAACAAAATGGCGCATTTGTAACGGTATGCCATCTCACTGGCGGCATCCTTGAGCTGGTCAGGCTCGGTAATGGGAGAAGACCCCAGCAAGGCCGCCGCCTCATCAAGATTGGGAGTTAAAAGCGTCGCCAAAGGCATCAACTCCGCTTCATACACTTCGATGGCCTCCTGCATCATTAGCGGGCTGCCTGCCGTAGCAATCATGACCGGATCAACCACCAGCGGCAACTTCCATTCATACAATTCCGCGGCAAGAACACTGACAATCTGGGGGGAATACAGCATTCCCGTCTTGATCGCCTTCACCGGAAAAGAAGACAGACACAAACGCACCTGGTCGGCCACCATGCTCGTCTCCATTTCTTGGATACCATGCACCTGTCCAGGCACTTCGGATACAACGCAGGTCACTGCCGTCAACGCATGCACCCCCAGGGTGTGCGCCGTTTTGAGATCCGCCTGCAACCCGGCCCCGGCAGAGCAATCGGACCCCGCCACCGTCAGAATAACAGGAGGAGCATCAAGTACGTGCTGAGAATAATTGTCCATACTTTCCTTCTATCATATTTTTCCGGGAATGCATCAAAAAAACAATTCCACACCGTGGACAATCAAACCATTCATGGTATCGTCAAGGCAACATGCAGCCACACCCGGATACCGATACCGACGACCTCCCCGAATTCTGGATTTTTACAGAACCCGGAGCACTTCCTACTTTGGATGAACTTCAGGACGATATGTTTACGATGGACTCATGTGCCCGTCTCAAATCATCCGGAAAACTGGAAACCCTCCCGGACGGTATCATCGAAGGGGAATGCCTTGACGAACAAGGAGCATCCGGATTCGACGTCTGGTGGGAAGTCCAGATCGTAGATGCCCGCAAAGCTTTCAAAAAAGACCGCCGTGCCCTCCAATCCATCGGCTCATATACCCAGATGCTGATCTTTACCATGGAAGACGATTGTGCTCTCGGTCATGTCTTTACCATGATGCACGCCCTTCTTTCTCTCCGCCCCGGCCTGCTGGCAATTCTGGATGGGGGAAAACAAATCACGCTGGACCGCCGCGATGCCCTCGCCTTCCTCGAAGAAGAAATCAAGGATAACCTCAATTTTTCGGACGAGACCTGAAGCTTCTTCCCATTTCCTCTTCTCCGCTCACCATGGATTCCCTCTCCCCGGAAACCCTGCTCTCCGCCTACTGCGAAGGGTACTTCCCCATGGCCAACCCGACTGCCGGGCCGGCTTCTCCCATTGAATTTTTCTCTCCGGATCCCCGGGCAATCATCCCGCTTGACGAACGTTTCCACATCCCGCACGGTCTTCGCCGCACCTTGAAGAAAAAACCCTTCGAAATCCGCATGGACACCGACTTCCCCAGTGTCATCTCCGCATGCGCCCGCGCCGACAAACCGGAGGAGCAATGGATCGATTCCCGAATCAACCAAGCCTACTGCCGACTCCACGAACTCGGCTTCGCCCACTCCGTGGAATGCTGGGATGCCGAAGGACTCCAAGGCGGCCTTTACGGAGTCGCTATCGGCAGGGCCTTTTTCGGGGAAAGCATGTTTCACCGCAAAACAGATGCCAGTAAAATTGCACTGGTTGCCCTCGTCCGTTTCCTGAGATCCAACAATTTTACCCTGCTCGACACCCAGTGGACAACACCTCACCTAGCCACCTTCGGAACTCTTGAAATACCCAGAAGAAAATACCTCCGCCTCCTGCACGCAGCCATTATAGACAACAACATCTAATTTTCCCCCCTAAACCAATATGTCCTCTCGTTTTTTATATAAGTTCAGGTTCCTGTTCTTTCTGGCGTTCCTCTTCGCCGTTCTTCATACCTCCGGATATGCATCCACCCAACCCCGGGAACCCATTACAATCGTCTCTACCAACGACATCCACGCCTCTATCGACAATTTTCCTCAACTGGCATCTCTCGTCCAGAATATCAGGAACCAGCATAAAAACGTTCTTCTGATTGATGCCGGCGACAAATTTTCGGGAGATCCCTGTATTGACGATGCGCCTTCCCCCGGATGGCCGATCATGCAATTAATGGGAGAACTGGGCTACAACGTCATGGTCCCCGGCAACCATGCTTTCGACTACGGCTGCGACCAATTCGAAGCCATCTGCCGCCAGGCGGCACACCAGTACCCGTCCCTTCATTTCCTGAGCTCAGACATGCAAGGAAGACGAACACTCCGGGATCTGTACCAGCCTTATATCCTCTTTCCACTGGGAGGGATCAACATCGGTATTATCGGCCTGACGAACGCGGAAAGCTGTTCCCGAGAAAAACTCGGAGGAACTTCCTTCCACATGCCTTCCGACTCCTGGATTCGCAATTTCAAAAAAAATCATAACGTCGATCTTCTTATTCTTGTCAGTCATATGGGAGTCAACAAAGACACTGAAATCGCCCGACATTTTCCGGAAATCGACCTCATCATCGGAGCGCACACGCATACGGCCCTTCTCGCCCCCCTCATTGAAAACGGTGTCGTCATCACCCAGACGGGTTGCAATTTGAAGTACGCAGGCGTCACAACAATCTCCCCTCAGGGAGAAATATCAAACAGCCTTACCGAACTTGCCACCTATCCGGCAAAGGACAAACACTTTCAGACCCTGGTCGACTCCATCAAACAAGCCAACAACACCCAACGAGAAATTGCCACGGCGGCGACCAGACTGGATCCTCCACACCTTGCGGAACTCACCTGCGATGCTATGAAAGAGGCAACGGGAGCCGACATAGCTTTTTATAACATCCGGGGTATTCGCATTAATGAAATCCCCAAGGGACCTATCACCGCCCACCACATCTATGCGGCAGAACCTTTCCATAATACAATCTTCCTTTGTACCATGACGGAAGAGGAGATCAGAGACATGATCCTCAACCGACTTGCCATTGATCGGCAACGCTTTCCCCTTTCACCCAGAATCGACCTCTATTGTTCCGGGCTCTCCTACCACATCACCAATGAGACTCCCCCCTCCATCACCCTTCGTCTGCCTTCCGGCAAGTCCCCCGACGACACACCCCGTTCCTACCAGGTAGCCGTATCAAATTACCTCCTGTCTACCTACAGCATTCCAAACAAAAAGGAGGCACGACCAGTAAAAATCACCGTCCGGCAGGCCATCATCGACTACATCGAAGGAAAGACCGTCGCCCAGGATTCCAAGCCGCTTCGCTCTACGATCACGTACAAGCCCGATTAACAGACGGAAACAAGAACTCAGCGTTTGAAATCCGGGCTCTCCAGAATCATCAGGGCCGCCTTCTGACCTATGCGTTCCAATTCGTCTTCGGTCTGAGGGGGATTATCGTCGGTATAGCCCAGTTCCTTCATCGCCTGGGGCATCACTTGGTCGATCCTCTCCAAAATCAACGCGTAGTATTTCTTGAAAATTCCGGAGACGACATCCTCCGTAAACCCGTACTTAATCAGAAGGTCATCCCCTTCTGCAGAAGCCTTCTCTTTTTCCGTCTTCAAACGCTCCAGGGTTTTCCGCGGAACATTGCCGCGCACAGCCTCCAAAAGCTGCCGTGTAATCTTCAAATCCTTGATATGGTTCTTGAGAACATCGTCCGGTACGCCTTCCATATTCAACGAAGCCATGGCATTCACTTCCATTTCCAACATGCGTTCCGAGTACGGACCGGGAATACCCTCTTCCTCTGAGGTTTCGCAATGAAGAGTCAGGCGATAACGAATCGATTCGAAAACAGCATCGTTCATACATCTCTGCAAAGCCATCATCTGCTCGGGAGAAGCCGCCACACCTGCTTCAGTCTTTCCGTCGGACGTTTCCTCCCCGGCAGCCATTGATGGAAGAGCTAAAGCCAGAGCCAGACCTCCGGTCAACAGGGTATTCCTGACCAAAGTATAACCGCCGACATAAAATACGGCGTTTTTGACAAACAAGATATTCATCTCTGAATTGGAGGGCGTTCGGGTTCGGACAACTCTTCTTTTTCCTGAAGGGACTGTTTGAGTTTGTTAAGGTTGGTGACCTTTTTGTACCCCAGTTTCAGTAAATTCTCCCGGGCAAGTTCCGCTCGTTTGCCAGTCTTGCAATAGACAAACACCGGGTAATCCTTGCGAGGCATCATCATGGGAAATATATTACCCACGGATTCACAGGAAATATTAATCGCCCCATCACAATGGCTGGCATTGAATTCCCCCCCCGTCCGCACATCGACCAGCAAAAACCCTTCGTCTGCAAATTCATCCTTAATCTGCGAACGAACAATTTTATCAATCTCCGTAATTTCGCCATTCGTCTTGGAACGTTCTTCCTCCTTGCTCCAAATAAACACGATCGACAAAACAACGACCATGATCAGATAAGGGGAAATATAGAGCTTTTTTTCTAGCATGATCTCACCGGGAAAAGATCGTCGTTTTTCATTTCCAAATCCTCAAGGACATTGTGTACTCCATCTACTACGCTCAGGTACAGGGGTTCCCAGCCCTGAGACATTAAAAGAGAACAGGAAATTCTTTGATTAGTCATCCCTCTCCGCGACGAGGGATGAGCCTCCGTAAAACGAGGCATCGGCCTGTCAACCAAACGGCTCAGAAAGGCATAAACCTCCCGCAAACGCATCGGAGTCATATCAGTAATATTGAAACACCCTCCGGGAATGGTTGCATCCATCAGATGAATCATCGCAGACACGGCATCATCCCGGTGAACATAGTTCACCCACCTATCCGGGTCTCCCGGCAAAGCTTCCCCCTGGAGCATATACTTCTCCACAAGCACACAACGACCGGGACCATATAAGGCCGACAACCGGCCAACTACTCCGCCCGCCTTGCGGACGATCAACTCACCGTCCAGCAGAACGCGGGACTGCGGACGCACGGGGTTTGCGGAATGCTCCTCCGTCACCCACGCTCCATCCGCAACTCCGTACACAGCCGTACTGGAACAGAAAAACAACCGGGCCTCCGGAAACAACCGCACCAAATTCGACACACCTTCCACGTAAATCCTCCGGTACTCATCGACACTCCCGCCCCGAGTACTAACGCTGTACACAATCCATGACGGAGAAAAGCCCTTTCCCTGCAATTCATTTTTCAATCGTTGCAATTCAACAGGATTCCGGACATCAGCCTTATAATCCGCCCGTTCCCCTTGAAGATCCGCCGTCACGACACAATGGTCTCTTTCCCTCAATTCAAGAGCAAGCGAAGAGCCCAAATATCCGGAGCCAATCACAAGTACGCTATTTTTTGGAACTGGGGAAATATTCATGGCTGCATCAGTAGGTCAGATCATGGCTCGCAGAGCCGTCGCCATTGCCAAGTCTCCCGGCAATGTAATTTTCGGATTGGGCCAGGGATTCTGAACCAAAAAGGTCGCCCGTCCCATATGTTCCAACGCGGACACTTCATCCGTCACTAAATCACCCGTTTCAAGAACATGCCGATACGCCTCGCGAATCAGTGCCACATCAAATACCTGCGGAGTCTCCATCGCCCACAGATGTTCCCTGTCAATAAACTCTGCCTGTGAAAAATGCGCGTCGTCGGCACGTTTCAACGTATCGACAACAGGATGAGCGCTGGCCGCAGCCCCATGTACCGAAGCTGCCTCAATGCAATTCATCAAATGTTCCTGACGAAGCAACGGCCTGGCGCCATCGTGGATAGCAACCAAAGGAGATTCCCCCTGCAAAGCAGACAAACCGGCAAGCACGGAAAAACAACGTTCGCTTCCTCCATCCACACGCCTCACCGGCACGCCGGGCCGTTCTCCCTCCATCACCCGTACAAAACGATCCTCCGGGCAAACAAGCACAACCTCGCGAATGAGCGGACACTCCAGAAAAACCTCCAGGCTCCGGCGCAATACGCAAGTACCGTCCAACAGAGCCATGAGCTTGTCAAACCCAGCTCTGCGAGAACTGCCTGCAGCTACAATAATAGCGGAACAATCAATCACGGGATAGTTTAGACCTTCGGAAAGTCATTTCTGTTCAGTGCAAAAACAGGGATTGCTCAGGAAAGTCTGGCCCCGATGAGGCTGGAAAGAGTCTTCCCATCCACTCTGCCTTCCGTACGTTCTTTCATCAGTTTCATTACCTGGCCCATATCCTTCTTGGATGAAGCTCCCGTTTCCGCAATCACGGCATCCAGAAGAGCAGTAACTTCTGCCTCGCTCATGGCAGGAGGAAGAAATTGCTGTAAAATGGCAATTTCGGCCTTTTCCTTTTCGGACAAGTCGGAACGTCCGGCCTTTTCATATTGTTCCACGGAATCCTCGCGTTGCTTGATCTGCTTCCGGACAACGGCCAATTCCTCCGGAGCATCCAGAACGGTCGTCAAACTACCCTTTTCAATCGCAGCATTCGTCAAAGCAGCCTTCAAACTCCTTAGCGTGTTCAATCCAATGGAATCCTTGGCCTTCATGGCATCTTTCATCCCAGAGATAATCTGTTCGGACATCTTACTCATAACAGTCGCTATTCAATACAATACAGAGCCGCAATTCAAGACTTCTTCACGGAAAACAAAGGAAATGCGCCCCTGGCAACACGAACCGGTTACCAGAGAAACGCCCGCATGCGATTTTCACATGCGGGCGTTTTTCCAACTTTCTACCTATGAATCAGTTCAATCTCTTCCAAAACCCCGAAAGCTCTCTCCTTCCTCCGGGATTATCCAACTGATATGGGTTGGACACAACCGGAAGGCAATACGTTCATCCTCCAGCAGAGGTACCGTGTCATCCCGGTAACACGGAGAAGCATTAAAACAATTCCGTCTGGAAAAACGAATGGTCGGAATCCGTTCGTACAATCGGCGCATCTTCTTCAATCATCCTCTCCTCCTTCTCCTTTTGGCGGGCTGCTTCCTGCAAACGTGCCATGTGCGATAAGTCTTCCAATGTCACGGGTTTCAACTCAAAGGGATCCACCTCATCCGTCACACCGAGCTCCAACTGCGACACATCGTCCCTGGATGCCTGGGTACGACGAACCGATTTCCTGCGAACGGGGGGCTCCTCATCCCCTCCCCACTTGCTCTCTTCCGGAAAATCCTTCAAATAGGAACCCACCGCACAATCAAAAATAGCATCGCGATCCCAGTGCAAATTCCACTCACGCCCCTTGCGGCAACATATCCTGATATCAGCTTCCAGCATCTCGATCCTGAGAGCGGCGGCAGAATCTCCCTCCTCCAGCGAATACGCAGCAGACCAGACACGGCACAATTCTTTCTTCAGGGGAGAACACACGGCATCGCAATCCACATCAATTAATCCCGTAGAAGCTTCACGTTCATACGCCATGATCTCGCTATCCCAGGAATCGCCGTCGAGTATCCAGTCCAGAAGACTTCCCGCCAACTGAACAAAACGTTCCTTTAATTCCGCAGGAGCCATAGCTGCCACATCCGCACAATCGTGAAGCATCCAATACAGATGGATCTCTGCCGACCGCGCCTGCAGAAAAGACCAGACCTCCCGGTACAATCCCGCCTTATCCCGGAAATAATAGCTGATTGCGGCACTATTAGCCCCGCTCTTTACACTAATATCCTGGTTCGTTACATGGTAGAACCCTCTCCGTCCGAATTCCTCTCCGGCCGCCCTGAGAATCCTGCTTCTCGTCTCTTCTCCGTCACTCCTGATTGGCATATCTTCTTGGGAATAGGCATCAAAAAATTCTCATTCCGTCTTCAACGTATCATCGATCAACTCGCCAAGACGTTCGGCACTCACATTCCCCACCATGTCGCGCAAGCGCATCCCCTCCACGTAAAGTACAGTTTTTGGAACGGCATCCACCCCGTACTCCTGGGCAATCTGAGGGTACTTGTCCGCATCCACCGTCAGTACAAAACAACGCCCTTTCTGAGATTTGGCGTAATTCATCAACGATGTCCGATACTGGGCACATTGGGGACACCATGGAGCATAGAACACAAGCAACACATTACGCCCCGACATCCCGGTTATCTGATTCAGGTCATCTCCCACGTACTCGCTCATCACAACCACTTTCTCTTCCTTGTGATCTCCGATCATTGGCGCGGGAGGGGGAGTAAATGTTCTCTCCAAAGGCTTGGGGGCCGGTTTTTTCTCAGAATACCTGGCACGGCGCTCCTCCGAATCGTCGCATCCGCACAATCCGGCGATCACTACCGCGCTCACACAAGCTGCCAGCCACTGTTTCATGCGCATGAATATGGTCAATACAAAGCAGCATGAAAAGCAAGAAATGACTCGAATCACCGCCCAATTCAGGCATAAAGCATCCATGCCTCACCCTATCGAAACGTCTGCAGAAGGCACACTCCTTCCCTTATTTACCCAATACAGCCTCTCCCATTTCGCAGCATTAGCCGTTGCTGCCATCCTGGGCACATGGGTTATCCGGCATGCCGGAAAGCAAAACCAAGCCGAAAAACACCGTACCGCCCGAATCCTCGGATGGCTTTGCCTAGCCGTTATCCCCGGAGGAGTCCTGGCGACACACTTCACAGTTCCGTCTACCCCATGGGAGGAACTTCTCCCCCTTCATTTCTGCGATATCATGCTCGTCTGCTGCGCCTGGTCCATGTTCAAGCCATACTCTCCCATCTCAAACTGTACCTACTTCTGTTCCCTGGCCGCCACAGCCCAGGCACTGATAACTCCTTCTCTGGAGTATGATTATCCAACTTCCCTCTATTTTTCATTTTTTACCAGCCACTCGCTCGTCATCCTGTGTGCCTTATTCATCCCCCTTGTTTTTAAATGGGTTCCGAAGTCATCCGGAAAATTTTTGGCGCAACTCTTCGGCATATGCTATCTCATTGCAATTTACCCTATTAATATATTATTGAATACCAATTTTGGATTTGTCCTCCATATTCCCGAATCGGATTCCATCCTTTCTCTCTTCGGCCCTTGGCCATGGTATCTTGTCGTCATGCAAATTCCTGGATTCATTATTATTTTTTTGCTAGACATTCCATTTCATATAATACGTTCCAGACAAATTAATTATGCAACAAAACAAACCCAAAAAAACACGAGTGCCAACATGGAGGCATGAAGAGAGCAATTTTTTGAAGCCATGATACGATATTGAAAAAACATAGTTCCAATCCGTAATTTTTACTTGCATCCTTCACTCAATTTTATATATTTTTCTCATCTCAAACAATTTGTTATGGAAAACGAGAGCAATCAAACCACTAAGGCCAAGCGCTACACAGAAACGGAAAAAGCAGAAATCCTTGATTTCATTGCTAATTTCACGGGACGTGGCGCACAGAAGGCAGCTGCTGAAAAATTCGGAGTCAGCGCAGTAACCATCTCCAATTGGACTAAGGCAGCCAAGAAAAGGCGTGGCCGCAAGCCCGGTTCTAAAAATACAACCGAGCGTTCCAAAAAAATGATCGTTGTCACCAATCCTGATGACCTCCGCCGTCTCGCGGCTGTTATGGAAGAAATCGCGGAACTCGAATCCCTTGTCGAAAAACTTACCGCGCTTCGTGAAGAAGCCGACGCCCTTCGAGCCAAGTTCGTTGGATAATTCCCATCCGATCGGATGACAATTTAAAACTTCCCTTTGCAACTACGGCAAAGGGAAGTTTTTTTATGTCTGCCGATCCCTTTCAACCTTGGGAATATGGTAGCAACACATGCATTTTACATCCCTCCCGTACGGGAATCCCGCTTGCCCTTCGAAAAGCACTTCCCTATAATTAATCACACGTGAGTAACCCACCCGACATAATTCCACCCCGCCGGACAGTGGAAGGCATGTATGCCGACTACTTCATGGACTATGCCTCCTATGTCATTCTGGAACGCGCCGTTCCGCACATCAACGATGGATTCAAACCCGTCCAGAGACGTATCCTGCACTCCATGGAGCGGATGGACGACGGACGTTTCAACAAAGTCGCCAACATCGTCGGCGACACCATGAAATACCATCCCCACGGCGACGCCTCCATCGGAGACGCCCTCGTTACCCTAGGACAAAAAGGATTACTCATCGACACACAGGGAAACTGGGGCAACATCCTCACAGGAGATCCTGCCGCTGCTTCACGATACATAGAAGCGCGCCTCACGCACTTCGCCAAAGAAGTCGTCTACAGCCCCAAAGTCACCGAATGGCAACTCTCATACGACGGACGCAACAAGGAGCCGGTTACACTGCCAGTCAAATTCCCCCTCCTTCTAGCCCAGGGAGCAGAAGGTATTGCCGTTGGACTTTCCTGCAAAATCCTTCCTCACAACTTCAACGAACTCATCGACGCCTCCATTGCCCACCTTCGGGGAGAAGAGTTCACCCTCCTACCCGACTTCCCTACAGGAGGCATCATGGATGCCACGGACTATCGTGATGGAGACCGTGGTACCGGAAGAGTCCGCGTGCGTGCCAGAGTTGAAATAGAAAGCAAAAAAATCCTCCGGATCACGGAAGTTCCCTTCGGTGTCACTACCGATAAATTGATAGAATCCATCGTCGCAGCTGCCGACAAAGGGAAAATCAAAATTCAAAAAGTCGAAGACAACACGGCACAACATGCCGACATCCTCGTCCACCTCCCCCCCGGTAGCGATGCCGAACAGATGCGCCAGGCCCTCTACGCCTTCACCGACTGCGAAGTCAGCATCTCCCCCAATGCCTGCGTCATACGCGACAATAAACCCTACTTCATGGGGGTCAGTGAAATCCTCAAATACAACACAGACAACACCCGGAGCATTCTCCGGCAGGAACTTGAAATCCAGCTCCAGGAGCTCAATCAGGAATGGCACCGTTGCAGTCTGGAACGTATCTTCATCGAAAACCGCATCTATCTGACAATCGAAGATTGCGAAACCTGGGAAAGCGTCCTCGACACCATCGACAACGCCCTCCAACCCTTCATCTCCCACCTCAAGCTCCCCGTTACACGCGACGACATCATTGCCTTAACCGAGATCAAAATCAAACGCATCTCCAAATACGATGCCGACAAGGCGGAGAAAAACCTCCTCCACCTTGAAGAAGACATCGCCAAAACTGAAAAAAACCTCGCCAACCTCACCCGCTACACCATTCGCTGGTTCGAGAACATCCGTAAAAAATACGGAGCCGCCTTCCCCAGAAAAACCCGTCTGGAAGCATTCGGTACCGTCGACCGCGCCCAAGTTGCCGCCGCATTGGAAACTCTCTACCTCGACGAAGAAGGTTTCGCCGGATTCGGCGTCAAAAAAGGCGAACCCATTTGCAAGTGCTCATCCCTTGATGACGTCCTCATCATTGATGCCGATTGCGTCCTGAAAGTAGTCCGCATTCAGGAAAAATTCTTTGCCGGGAAAAACCCGCTCTACATCAATATCCTTCGCAAAGACGACGATCCCGTCTTCAACCTCATGTACCGGGATGGTCGTAACGGTCCCCTGTACGCCAAACGCTTCAAGATCGGAGGATTTACCCGTGACAAGGAATACCCTTTAACCAAAGGGACCAAAGGTACGCGTATCTTTCACTTCAGCGTACACGCCACGGAAGAAGACAGCGCCGCCATCAGCGTCAACGTCTATCTAAAAGCCGTTCTCAAACTGCGCAACCTCGTCCGGTCCTATTCTTTCGGCGAACTCCGCATCAAAAACCGTAATGCGCAAGGCAACATCGTCATCAAACACCAGGTAGACCGAGTCTCTCGCATCATGGCGCCATCCAAACAACAGGAAGACAGCCCGGCAACTCCCGCTTCCCCAGTCCCTGCTCAATCGCAAATCCCTCCTCCCTCCGCATCTTCGTCGGAAGAACATCCCGAAGATTCTTCTCAGGATACATCTCCCCCCATGACACAGGGATCTCTCTTCTGATTTTGACAACGAATTCCCTTGCCAAACTAATTACAGCCACTATATTGTTTCCCACATAAGTCATGCCGATTTAGCTCAGGGGTAGAGCACCCGCCTTGTAAGCGGACGGTCGTCGGTTCAAATCCGACAATCGGCTCCATTTATAACCCTCATAAGCACAAGCGCTTATGAGGATTTCTTTTTTGATTTCACTTGGTAAATATTGTCTCACTTTCAGAATCAGACTAGTTCTAGAACACCTGAAACCATCCGCAGACTTTTTCTCAACTTCTCAACACAACAAGAGGAAAGGAAGGAGACAAATAAAACGGGAAGCTCTCTTGCCGAACATATCTTCTGCATTTATAAACAACCTTGAATGAATGCTATGATTATTTTTGGAACAGTACTGACTCTCTATGTTTTTTGGAGAGGAATCATGCCGTTGAAAATCAAAAGAATCTGGAAAACAGGACTCCTTTTGGTACTAGCCGCCGTAGCTTTCAAATTCTATCTACTTGGTCTTATCGGTGGTCCTATGTTTTTTGCGCCGGATCTTCCCAAAAGTTTTCTGATGATCACAACCTGGTTGTTTGCCACCTTGTTCATCTTTTTTTTCCTGCTTCTGGCAGCTAATATTCTCAACGGATGTTGTCACTTGTTGCGTCTTTGTTTCCGCCGCAGAGGAAAGGCCAAGTTCCCATTTGCCAGTAACCATGCCAATCTGGTGCTGCTGATCCTATCTCTCATCCTGGCAACATTCGGCATCATCAATGGTACCAGCGTGCCTAATGTCCGGGAAGAAACGGTCTTCCTCAAGCATCTGCCCCTGGAAGCGGAGGGCATGACTATTGCCGTACTGGCCGATCTGCATGCGGACAGTATAACCCGAGCCGACCGCATCCAGTCTATCGTCGATCGAGCCAATGCTTGCAAACCGGATCTGACCGTCATTGTCGGAGACTTTGTAGACGGACCGGTCAATATCCGTGGCAGGGATCTTCTCCCCCTTCAGAATCTTTCCGCTCGGTATGGTGTATACGGCGTTCCGGGCAATCACGAATATTATTCAGGATACGATCAATGGATGGATTTTCTCTCCTGTTTGGGTATCAAAATGCTTCCGAATGAGCATGTACTCGTCGGTACGGGTAAGGCCGGAATTGTACTGGCGGGCGTTACCGACCCTACAGCAGGTCGTACAGGACATCCACAGCCTTCCATCGAACAGGCGTTGAACGACGCACCGCACTATATGACCAGAATCCTTCTCTCCCATCAGCCCCGACTAGCACCCGAGGCTTCCCGAAACGGAGTGGACCTGCAAATTTCAGGACATACCCATGGGGGAATGATCGTCGGAGTAAACCGTATTGTAGCCGGATTCAATGCCGGTTACGTCTCCGGTTCATACCATGTCGGCGACATGGTATTGTTTGTCTCAAACGGATCAGGGATTTGGAACGGCTTTCCAATACGTCTCGGAGTACCGTCCGAAATCGTCATTCTTCGCCTGAAAAAAGCCTGAGTGTCTCCCTTCCCAAAAAAATCCGGGCTGTTCTCTGCACATCACGGCAGAAACAGCCCGGATATTTATCATGCAGCCGGTACAGCCATACCGACAGCTCTTGAATTTACAGGATAGCCCCCGGTTTGTAAGAAGCACCAGCCGGGTACTCCGCTACAAGAGCTTCCACAGAATCACGGAAATAATCCACCTGCGAGGCGGCCATGCCCGTTGCCCGGGAATTATGGTCGAAAATTTCCTGAAGTTCCGCCCGCGTCATGCCGAGACGTGAATCGGCACCGAGACGATCCAACAAGTCATTGGATGTGATTGAGCCCTTACGGAGATCATTGGAAACCGCCACAGCATGTTCCTTGATGACTTCGTGGGCGGTTTCACGGCCAACACCACGCTTGACGGCTTCCATGAGAATAGTCGTCGTCATCAGGAAGGGCAGATAACGACGCAGTTCCGCTTCGACAACGGGTTCGTAAATTCCCATTTGGTCTAAAACCGTCAGGAAGGTCTCAAACAATCCATCGGCAGCAAAGAAAGAATCGGGCAACACAACGCGCCGTACCACTGAGCAGGAAACGTCCCCTTCATTCCACTGATCACCGGCAAGTCCGCCGATCATGGTCAGCAATCCCTTGAGGATGATATGGAAACCATTAACACGCTCACAGGAACGGGCGTTCATCTTGTGAGGCATGGCGCTGGAACCCGTCTGTCCCTTGGCAAATCCTTCCGTCGCCAGTTCATGGCCGGCCATCAGGCGCAATGTCTTGGCAAAGGAAGAACAACCGGAGGTAAGTTCTACCAAGCCGGAAACGACGGAAAAGTCCAGAGAACGCGGATACACCTGCCCGACGTTCATCAACTTGGAGGGAATGCCGAGATGGGCGCACACACGGTTTTCCAATTCAATCACGCGAACCTTGTCCTGCTGGAACAGAGACAACTGATCCAACTGGGTTCCGACAGCTCCTTTAAGGCCACGGACAGCATAGCGATCCATCGTTGAAATCCAGGAAGAAAGAGCATGGACGATTTCCTCGCCAAACATAGCTATCCTTTTCCCTACTGTCGTCGTCTGAGCCGCTACGTTATGCGTCCTGGCTGCAAGAGGTACATCCTTCCACTGCCCGGCACGAGTACTCATGCGGACGAGAACCGCGACGGCCTTGTCGCGAATGATTTGCATGGAACGCCAAACCTGAAGTTGTTCGACATTTTCCGTCAAATCTCTGGAAGTCATTCCCTTATGAATATGTTCACATCCTGCTAAATCGCAAAATTCTTCAATGCGAGCCTTGACATCGTGCCGCGTAATACGTTCCCGGGCATTGATGGAATCCATATTGACCTGATCCTTGACCTGTTCATAGGCTTCAATCACACCGTCCGGAATATCCAGGCCCAGATCCTTCTGCGCCTTCATCACGGCAATCCAGAATTCACGTTCGAGAACAATACGGCCTTCGGCCGACCAAATGGACTTCATCGCGGAAGAAGCGTACCTCTCCGCTAAAACATTGGGAATGACACTCATATCTGTTCTTATTTTACCACTGGCAGGCGAAGAATGCACGCCTAATTCATCTGTAAATCCACATAACCAGGCAAATCCAGGCATCTTTATTTCAGCATTGATTCCAATGCGGAACAAAGGGATTTCACCATGCGATTCAGCACCTCTTCGTAGTCGCTGCTCAAGGCCTCGCAAGGCCAGATGTTGCTACTGGCGCTACGTCCCAGCGTAGAAAAGAAGAGTGACCTGGCAATATGCATAATAGACTGGATGTAGATGATAGAAACATCAGGGTAAAGTTTTTTGATACACGTCACATACAACTCATAAATCGGAGTAACGTATTTTGGAGTCATTCTCTCTTGAATAAATTTGGGTTCATGGGGAAGACGCCACAAAAGTCTGGCAAATTCACAACCTCCGTATTTGGAATCCAAAAGAATCTGAAACGCAGGTTCCATAAAAGCACGAACATATCCCTCTAAAGACGGGTTCTTGTCTGCTTTTGCCACGGCTCTGCGGCGAAGCTCAAGAATATCTTCCGCATAACGGTCGATGACAGCAAAATACAGGCCTTCTTTGCTCTCGAAGTAATAGACAATAGAAGCAAGGTTCACCTGTGCTTCCGCCGCAATAGCACGCATGGAAACACCTTCAAATCCATTATTGGAAAACAATTTCTGAGCTCCGTCAAGAATCCGAGTACTCGTTTCTGCGGACCGTTCAGCCTGTTTGCGTCGTATGTCTGTCATAGAGATCTGGTTTTGGATGATGGGCGCCATTCTTTGAATATGCCTTGCGGGACTTTATCTCATTTTTTCTTCATTGTCTAGACGAGCGTTCCAGAATTCTCCAAGATCCATGATGACTTGAATTAATCTTTAAGGATTGTTCGGCATATTTCTTTGATTTTTCTTTATTTCCTATTTGGGAATAAATTGTGGCTATCGCGTAGGGATAATCTGCGTTTTCCGGTTCAAATTTCATGCATTTTTTCAATTCGCGGATAGCGATTTCATGGTTACCCAAACTATTGTGAAGTAATGCCATATTATAACGGGCACGTGAGAAAAATTCATCAATTTCAACTGCTTTTTCAAAAGACGTCAAAGCTTGTTGATTTTGTCCAATTTCAACCTGCCCCAGCCCCAAAAGATACCATAGGGAAGCATCTTGAGGAGAAAGTTTGACAGCGTCTGTCATAAGAGATACCGCTTCATTAATTTTCCCTTTACCGGAGAGATAAACGGCATAATCACGACGAACGACAGGAGATGTGGCATCCCAGCGTAGAGCTTTCTCGAACCACTCGCGGGCCGCTTCATCATTACCTCGTCCAGCTTCCAATTGGGCAAGTTTCATGGCACCGGACGGCTGGTCGGCTTGGTGCATGGCTGCCCTGCCCAATTCCAGAAATCCGGCACTCTCCTGGGGCAGTTCATCCCGAAGAGCCCATTCCGCCTGCAGGCGGACAACGCGCGAAGAATCCTGGAGCAAAGGTTTCAACGCCTGGGGATCTGTCCTGCCGAGAACTTTGGCCGCCGCCGCCCGCAACAAAGGTGTTGGCGACTTCATCCCCTGCAGTGCGTAAGACTGGACACGCTGCTCATCAGACCAGGAATCCAGCAACTCCATCAGTGTTGCCTTCCATGTATCGTTCTCTTCACGTCCATACGCTTTCAGCAAAGCGTCCAGAGCACGTGAATCACCATCGTAGGCCCATTGAACTGCCCGGGTACGATCCCGGTAACGGGCCATTTTAGGAGTCTTGCCATAATACTGCTCCACGACACGGGCGGCCCATTGGTCATCCTTGTCCTTATGGCACATCGTACAGGCATTGGGAATTTTCAATTCCAGGCTCATGGCCGGATCGGGAGAATTGAACGAATGGTCCCGGCGAGGATCACGCGCCATATAAGGGCTCTCCGGCATGTGGCACTCGACACAGCGTCCCCCCATGGAATCCGGCGGACACGGCGTATGCTTCGCCATGTCGATCACCGGAGCCGCCACTCCGTTGACTTTCTCACCCGTAGCATGACAACGCATACACAGGGCATTGTTTTCCTGAGGCAACTTGAGCAGGCCGGAATGAGGATCATGGCAATCCAGGCAGGTCACCCCCGCCTTACCCATCCTGCTGAGACGAAGCCCCGTCTCGCAATAGTCTTCATCGCGTTGCATACCGTTGGGCCAAAAGACACCGGGCTGAACGGGCAAAACCAATTGAAAGTGGTCATCAAATTTTTTGCCAATGGAGAATTCATGGTCAAACTCATCCCGTCTGGCATGGCATGCAGCACAATTGTCGTGGTTCTCTTCCAGAGTTGGCTTCCGCACGGTGGAAATCATGCAACCGGTCTTGTCCTCAGGTTTGTTAAGCAAGGGGCCATGACACTGAATACAACTCACACCGGGTTCTTTCCATGTGGAATGATAACGGTCGGCAGCAGGGTCGTAATTCTTACGGAAATCACTCATGTGGCACCATGCGCACTGGGAGTTCCAATTCATCCCGCGACCGAGCCAATGTCCCCAATCGTTGGAGGAACGTTCTTCCTTTCCGAAAATATCGAACCATTCTTTATGGTTCACATCCCACGCGGCGCTCATCGTATGATAACCTTCATCGGACGCCGGCAGCAGATACTGCACCAACGGCGTACGACCGGTAGCCCAGGCAACTTTCCATGTTTTACCAGACTTCTCATCCGACACCGATCTCTCACCATCCTTCCCTGTCGAAAATACAAGCGTACTCCCATGAGCCTTCAATTTGTTGCCATGGAAAGCTTCGGCGTCAAGCTGGGGATCCAGCTTGCGGAAGGCCCAGGCGTGATCGGAATTACTCCACTGACGAAATTCCTCCGGATGACAAGCCGCACATTGCAAGGAAACCGGCACCTCGCTTTGGTCCCAATGGGCGCTAGCTCCTTGATAAATCGGCCTATCCTGTCGGACTGCATCAGTCTTCAAGCGGTTCCACCACAACAAAGCCGAACCGATACCCAAGAGCACTGCCACACCACAGACCATCCAGATGATCCACGACAAACGAGAGGATTTTTTTTCTGTTTCCATCACAGTCAATAACTTCCCGGCTTACGCCGGATCAATGAGCAGCATCCCGGCACCATGCAAGTTTCCTGCTGGAGGGATGATGACAAAAAAGCCCCTTCCGGGCAAACCGGAAAGGGCTGAAAAAGCATAAAATAGAATTACCGGGGAAAATTATTCCGTGATGCCCCGGTCTGCGGCTTCCTTCGCTTTCTGTTCGCGAATCGCGGCCTTGATGGACATTTTCACGCGCCCCTTGTCATCAATACCGATGCACTTGGCAGTTACCATATCACCGACATTGACCACATCTTCCGTCTTGGCGGTGCGGCCATCGGCAAGTTCGGAAATATGGATGAGACCGTCTTTGCCGGGCAACACTTCCATGAACGCACCAAACGCGGTCGTGGAAACGATTTTACCCGAATAGAGTTCACCCACTTCGATTTCCTGGAACATGCGCTTGACCAGGTACATGGCCCGGTCGAGACCTTCCTGTTTGGAAGCATAAATATGTACCGTACCGTCATCTTCAATGTTGATGTCGGCTCCGGATTCAGCCTGGATCGCCTTGATATTCTTACCGCCCGGACCAATAAGTTCGCCAATGCGGTCGGCAGGAATCTTCGTGGATTCAATGCGGGGAGCATTCGGACTCATCGGTGCGGGAGAAGAAATGGAAGCGTTCATCGTTTCCAGAATCTGCATGCGGCCCTGCTTGGCAAGGCGGATAGCTTCTTCCAAAATGGAGAGCGGGATACCGGGCAGCTTCAAGTCGAGCTGGTAACCGGTCACGCCAACTTCCGTACCGCAAAGTTTGAAGTCCATATCACCGTAGAAGTCTTCGGATCCGATAATGTCCAGAAGGGTCTTGTAGCTGGTGATCTCATGCTGGTCGTTCTGTTCCGTCACCAAACCGACGGAAATACCGGCCACCGGACGCTTCAGCGGCACACCGGCTGCCAGGAGGGACATCACGCCGGCACACACGGAAGCCATCGAGGTAGAACCGTTGGATTCCATGATTTCAGAGGAAATCCGAATCGCATACGGGAATTCTTCAGCACTCGGCACCACGGGAGCAATCGAACGTTCGGCAAGAGCGCCATGACCGATTTCACGGCGGTTCTGTCCTCCGAAACGCCCCGTGTCACCCACGGAAAACGGGGGGAAATTGTAGTGAAGAATAAAACGTTTTTCATTGGAGCTGCCCGTATAGTTATCCACATACTGCTTGTCTTCCACCGGAGCAAGAGTCGCCAAACAGACGGACATCGTTTCACCGCGAGCGAACAAGGCGGAACCGTGCACTACGGGAGGCAGGACATTGATTTCTGCGGTCAACGGACGCAGTTCCTTGATGCCACGACCATCAGCACGCTTGTCTTTCTCCATGATGGAAATGCGGAAAGCCTTCTTCTGGATGTATTCGAACACCTGTTCCACATCAAAATCCGTCGCTTCAGGATGGCGTTCCTTAATAGCGGTTTCCACTTCGTTGCGGAGGGCGCCCACCTTCTTCTGCCGTTCAATCTTGGAATCGGCATAAATAGCATCTTCAATGCGGTCTCCGGCAATTTCGTAACCGATTTCAAGCAATTCCGGTTTGGCAAGGCAGAGTTCGTAGGAGCGCTTTTCCTTGCCGCAAAGAGCGCGGAGTTCCTCCTGCTTTTCACAGATGATCCGCACGTTTTCCTGGGCGAGGTGAAGGGAAGCGATAAAATCGTCTTCGGAGAGTTCTTTCGCAGAACCTTCGATCATGATCACCTGATCCTTGGTACCAGCGAAGACAAGGTCAAGATCGCTTTCTTCGCGGAGGCTGTTGCCGGGGTTGATGACGAATTCACCATTGACTCGACCAACGCGCACAGCACCGACAGGTTCGGCAAACGGAAGGTCGGAAATCACGCAAGCCGCAGAAGCGCCGTTGATGCTCAAAATGTCCGGCTCATTCTCACCATCTGCGGAAAGAAGAAGGGAAATCACCTGGGTATCGTAGAAATAACCCTTCGGGAACATGGGACGCAACGGGCGGTCCGTCATGCGGCAAGTCAGGATTTCTTTTTCTGTGGGACGGCCTTCGCGCTTGAAGTAACCTCCCGGGAACATCCCGGCAGCGGCAGCCTTTTCCTTGTATTCCACAGACAGGGGGAAGAAGGTCTGGCCTTCCTTGATCTTCGTGGCACTGACGACCGTCACCAGTACGATGGTGTCGCCGCTACGCACGGTTACAGCGCCGTCAGCCAGACGGGCCATTTTGCCGGTTTCAATGATGATGGGGCTTGTACCGACATTGCATTCAATCGAATGTATACTCATATTTCTTGTTTTTCAATCACCCTCGGCCGCAGCTAATCACACGCGCCGGCCAGGGGTGGGCATTGCGCAGGTGATGGTCAGGTACGGGCAGTGCCTCAGGAAGAATCTTTTCCATCTCCGGGAAAACCAGAAGGGTTCCGAAAACGTGACCAGGCGTACATTCCTACGAATCAAACGTCTAATCCAACTCCCGCCGATTGTTTCGGCCTTGGATAAAATTTTAAAATTTCTCAAGGCATGCCCGACGAAAAAACGGCCATGGACACAATCCACGAACGTTGCCCTACACAATAAGAGGTTACAAGGATAATGCAAGCAAATAGTTACAAGGCTACGAGATTCCCCTATCTTCATGGGGAATATATATTATTTGCCATTAAATAACTTATCAATAAAATACATTTTTTCTCTCCCTCCGGCAACGGTAAAGGCCCTCCGACATAACGCCGGAAGGCCTTCGGAAAAGATTGGAATAAACCCGTACTTACTTCTCGGTCTTCTCTTCCTCCTTATCTCCGGCAGCAGGAGCGGGAGAAGGAGCTGCGGACGGATCCTTGGGTTGCAAAGCTTGAAACGCCTTCGCAAGTTCCGGGGTAATGAAACCACCCTGTCCGATGCGAGAGAGATTGGCTTGGAACTTCGTATTGATGTCCATCATCCTCTTCTGGAGGGCCTGCAAATCGGCACTTTCTTCGGGAGCAGGCGGGGTCAGGTTATCAGGCTTCATCACCTTCACCGTCAGAGCGGCGAATTTGGTAGCGATCTTTTCAATCTCCGGGGCAGCAGCCGTCGCGGAATCCTTATCTTTGATAGTATCCAACTGCGTATTCAGGGCAGCAAGCGTATCAGCCAATTCGGAAAGAACCGATTTCATGGTTTCCGCTGCCTGTACCGAAGCGGAAACCATGCAAATGCCGGCGGCAGTCAAAATAAATGGGGATGTTCTCATATTCGTTTGTGTGAGGTATCATTCATCGAAAAGGCTTAATACAGAATCGATGGAACCGGTTCTTTATACCCACACGACATGGATGAGTCAATCTCTTCCCTGTCCCGGTACTTTATTTTCCGAAGGAAATGGTTTTTTCAAAGGGCGTAATTGGAAATCAGTTTCCTGAGTTCCAGATACCTTCCAGCAAAGTTTCTCCGTCGGATCATTGGCCGTTTTCTCACCAAGAGTGATCCCGATCTCCTCACCGGGATGCAGGACAGTATCTTTTCCAAAAACAAACACCGCCCTTCCGGGGCCGGAAATAGCATACATTTCCATCAAAATACCGGTTTCCCCGGAATTGGAAATAACCAACTGATCATCCTCCTTTTTCATGACAGGTACAGGCTGTTTGATCTTTAACACGGGAACAAGCTTGGCGAAAGTAATCTCGGCCAAGCGCCTAGCTCCGGATGCATTCGGATGCAAGCCGTCCCCATACCACTGCGGCTTGGAAGCCATGGCCGTATACGCATCAAAGAGTTTTACTTTATGTTTTCCACCCACCCGGCTAATCAGCTTCTCGGCATCGCCCCGTCTGGCGGATGAGCCATTGTCTGTCCCGGAGAACTTATAATCCGGAGCAAAGACATTTCCGGGAAAAGCCTTCTTGCCGGCCGGTCCACGAAAATCCGGGCCCAATTTTCCCCATGCCAGCAAATGAGCTTTGGGGTTGGCCTTGTGCCATGCTGTCAACAACTTGTCGTAGCCTTGTTCAAACAATCGGGCATCCCACCACGAACCCGTATCATTAATGCCGAGATTACAAATATAAACATCGGCCGCATACGCGACGGAATCCTTGTACTGGGGAGTATCCCCATACCAGCGTCCATTCTTCTTCTGGGAAGGGTAATCTCCGGCCGTCTTGCCCGAGTTGCCGAAGTTTTTGACTTCATAACCGGGCCCCAGCAACTTGCCGAGAACGGCGGGATATCCCATAGTCTCCCGGGCGCCAATACCGTAACCGAAGGTAATACTATCGCCCACGCAAGCAACTTTCGTTGTCTCCGCCCAAACTTGTAACGCAGAACCAGCCAGCAGAAGGCAAATAGCGCGTCCTATCCATTTTCCGATCTTCATGTTCATCGCTTTATATCGTTGGAATAAAAGCTGTCTTCATTCTTCCTCATCGCCGTCCGTACGGAAGGGGACCGCCGGGAGACCGGCTCCGTTCACGAGGTTTGGTTCAACAAAACTGTCCCAGCAATACCGGGCTGACACAGGTTTGCGAACATCGGGAGACGAAAGAATCACCATAACGCCGCCATTGCCGCAATTCATCACTGCTTCTGCGGAATAAAATACACCGTCGTCACCAGCCAGTTCAAAGCACTTCGGTGTCTGACCATCTGTCGTCACCAACCCTTCCGAGTACTTGAATTGCAGGAATACATGCCCTCCCTTGATTTTCCAATCCTTCAGTTCCGGGCCAAAGGCCTGTCCTTTTCTCCCGTAAAACCGGTTCAAGGCCACATTAGCGGCGCGTTTACCCACCTCGATCTTTTCCGGAGGGTGGACATTACTGTCCGCCGATCCCAAATCGATCGTATTGACGAATTCTACGTTCTTCAATTCACCGGCGACATCACTCTGCACCTCTCGGAACTCAGGCCAGTGAATGCGCAAAGGACTATGATCTTTGATACGCGGCAACTGGATCATGACAAATGGCAGTTCCGGATTCTTCCACCCGGCGCGCCAGGACTGGATCAAATCCATCAACAACTTCCTGTTTTGCCTGGAATCATTGATTTCGGCATCGGATTCGCCTTGGTACCAAAGGATCCCGTGTACCGGCAATCCGGTCAACCATTCAATTCCGCTCTCATACAAGAATGCCGGTTTGAAAGGATGCTCCGGCGTTTCCCCTTTCTCCAAACGGTCAGAAATATTTAATTTGGCTCGCCCTCGTACCCAGGCTGAAATGAAGGGAGATTCCAGCCATTCATTTCCCCGGCAAGATGCGTATTCCCTACGTTTTTCAATGATTTCTGAAGGCAGCCAAGCAGCCATTTCCGAACCGCCCAACGAAGAATGAATCAACCCGACCGGCATCCCGAGCGACTTCTGCAAATCGCGCGCAAAATAGTACCCGACAGCAGAACACGGAGCCACGCTCTCCGGGGAAGCCACCTTCCATTCACCCTTGAAAAAACCTTCCGGAGTCAACACGGAAAATTCATGTTCACCATACTTGCGGCCGGATGTCCCCGCCTGGGGTTCGTTATGCATAAGCCGCAGCATGGGATTGGCCGACGAGGGGATTTCATCCTTTCCGGAAGGCGTCTGGTTCATTCTCCATGCCATATTGGATTGTCCGGAGGCAACCCAGACAACGCCAACGAGAATATCCTCCAATTCGGTTTTCTCCTTCCCCTGCTCCACCGCCAGAACTTTGCCGGTAGAATCCGGTTTCATGGCAGGGAGAGACACCATCCACCTGCCTTGAGCGTCAGTCTTACCCTTCACTTTATTGTTGCCGAAGGAAACGACCACGGACTTCCCCGGATCTGCTGTCCCCGATACAGATACGGGCTTGCCATAAGGCAGCACCATATGACTGCCGAAAACACGGTCAAATTGTGGCGCGGCAGCCCATACCGAACATGCCGCCGTCAATAAAATACCAAATACTAGGGAGATTTTTTTCATGGGAGGACAACTCTGTAACATATCCCCGACTGTACCGCAACCTCGGAAAGCGGAGCAGCCCACCCAAGAGGCCAACTTCTTGTCAACCACAGGATGGTTTATTTCATTAACTGCTTTTTCCCCAGCCCCGTCAATCGTTCCAGGCTGTTGATCAAGTGCACAATGATCACCCCCAGCGCCGCCAGAAGAGGAACCCCGATAATCAGAAATCCCCACCAGGTAATCTTCCCTATAGCCACATTATAAGCAACCTGCTGCTCGGACACGGGAAGCAGAACAACCGGAGACATGAAGCCATACGACACAGCAAAGTTCGCAAAGGCTGAAAGCATAAAAGCACCTGCAAGAATCCAGGTCACGCGCGCCAACAAGGAATCATAGGCAGTTTCATGCCCCCTCGACCGGATTTCACGTTCAATCAACCGTACGTCAAAAACATCGTCCTTATAAATAAAAGTCTTCAACAAAGGAGCATTCGTCCGAGAAGACACCACGACAACTACCCCCAGAAAGAGAGGAATCAACGCCTCCTTTACCCCAAATAACCACGGTGTGCAAAAATGCACCGAACCGTCGGGAGCTATGACAAACAAGCTGATCACTCCCGTCAAAATCACCCCCGTCATCCCCACGGCAGACATCAAATCAAACTTCCCATCGCGGAAACGGGAATGGAGTCCGTACCCGATCGGAAACGCCAGGGCAATTACCATCGCCCACAACGGCCCGATCTCCCAAACCCTTTGTCCCGGCATGCGGATCCAGGGATCAATAGCTCCCTCGCTGCAATATTCCAGGACTGCTACCGGAATCAAAACACTCATTAAAATCCCCCACCACGAGGAAGACGAACGGGACGCAGTTTGAGAAGAATCCGGCATGTTAGTTTCAGAGAGCAAAAATCAATCCTGTCAGAAAAGAAGGTACATCCCCCTCTCCTGCGGAGTCGTAATTACCATAAAATCCCCCACTCAATCAAGCATTTGAATACATTCCTACCCCTCGGGCACTTCATCGGGCAGAAGCCATTTTGCACGATTGACCCGTCGGGATTTCCATGCTACAGACATAGGCATCAGGTGGAATTCTCCATCAAATTTCCAAAGATCATGAAAACTCCTATTACTGTCACAGTAACCGGTGCAGCCGGCCAGATTGCATACTCCCTCCTTTTCCGTATCGGTTCCGGCTCCATGTTCGGGCCCGAGCAGCCCGTCAATCTCCGCCTGTTGGAAATTGAACCGGCCATGAACGCCCTCCAAGGCGTTGTGATGGAACTGCGCGACGCTGCATTCCCCCTCATCAATGATATCGTTGCCACTTGCGATCCCGCCGAAGGCTTCAAGGGAGCCAACTGGTGCATTCTCGTCGGTTCCGTCCCCCGCAAAGCCGGTATGGAACGCAAAGACCTCCTCGGGATTAATGGCAAGGTATTCGTCGGACAAGGCAAGGCTATCGCCGCCAATGCCGCTCCCGATGTCCGGGTGTTCGTCGTAGGCAACCCCTGCAACACCAACTCCCTCATCGCCAAAGCCAGCGCCGCCGGCATCCCCGAAAACCGTTTCTTCGCCATGACCCGTCTTGACGAAAATCGCGCCAAGAGCCAGCTTGCCGACAAGGCCGGAGTTCATGTCACCGACGTCACCAACCTCGCTATCTGGGGTAACCACTCCTCCACCCAGTATCCGGATTTCACCCACGCCAAGATCAACGGCAAGCCCGTCACGGAAGTCATCACCGACACCGAATGGCTCCAGAATGACTTCATCACCACCGTCCAGCAGCGCGGCGCCGCCATCATCAAAGCCCGCGGAGCTTCCTCCGCCGCCTCCGCCGCCTCCGCCGCCGTTGACACCGTTCGCAGCCTCGTCACCCCCACCCCCGAAGGAGACTGGTACTCCGTTGCCGTCTGTTCCGACGGTTCCTACGGTATCGAAAAGGGACTCATGTTCTCCTTCCCGATCCGCACCAAAGCCGACGGTTCCTGGGAAATCGTTCAAGGTCTCGACATCGATGCCTTCTCCAAGGAAAAGATTGCCGCTACCGAAGCCGAACTCAAGGAAGAACGCGACGCCGTTCGCGAACTCGGCATCCTGTAAAAAACACCCTCGTTTTTTCTAATCAATATCTCAAAAGAGGCCTTCCGCTACACAACGGCGGGAAGGCCTCTTTTCTGATGTCGATATGAGATCCAATCTCATTCTTGATAGAAAATGGGGGGTACCCCTTCCTTCTCTTGACCGAAAAAAGGGCATGGCGAGACGAATATTCCCTGCCACGCCCGATTCCTTGCATGTCTATTTCCGTTTCTCCATCAAGGCTCCGCTTGGGGAAGAGAAACTGCCGGAGCGGAAAGAGGCTGGGGGGTACCGGATGAAGCCGGTTCATCGGCCTCCGATGCCGACACTGGCACCACGACCCGAACAGGTTTGTCCGACTCGGCGGGCGCCTGGACCTTCTGTTCCTCCAGTGACGGAGCCGGGACATCCTGAGACGGAGCAGGAGAAACAGCGGGGACCTGAACATCCTGGGACGAAGAGGAAGAATTGGCAGAAACAGTCGCAGGCGGAGTCTGGCTGGCGGGTGCAGGAGAATCGGCGCCTCCTTTCTCCTGATTTGCAGCGCCGCCCGCCCCAGTCACAGTCTTCTGCCCGTCAGCAGCAAGGGAAGCCGCCTTTTGTTTCGCTGCTAAAGCCTTAGCCGCCTTCTGGGCATCCCTCTTGACAAAGAAATCCTTACCCAGATCCCCCTTGATCAGTACGCGGGTACCGACCGGGGTCGCATTAAACAACTTCGCCGCAACGAGATCCGGCACACGGATACAACCGTGCGATGCGGGTTTCCCGGGAAGATACCCCTGATGGATGCCCACCGTATCCTTGATCCGCATGAAAAACGGCATCTCGGCCGGAACGAAACGCTGACCTTCGGGAACGGCATGAACACGGATATCGGCGTTGTCATTCATCACCTTACCCGTTTCTTTCGAAACAAACTGCCCATAGCAGGAATGGTGTTCCGAATTCTTGAGAAGCACCTTAAACTCGCCCTCCGGCGTACTCACCGAGTGTTTGCCCGTACTCACAGGAAAATATCCCATCAACTGATCACCTCGATAGAAATATCCCATCTGCTTCTTTTTATCGATCACAATCTCCGGTTCTCCCGGAGCAGAAGGATTATCCTGCCACTTGACCGTATCCCCGGGTATCAAACCGTTGTTGAAAAAACCATCCAACTGATCAAACGGCCGGGGTTTATATGTTTCGCTGCGAATCGTCGTTTCCTTGACATGCGGAGTCACCCAGCTGCAGGAAGAACATGCACATATCAGCAACATGGCGGCAACACATCCTCCAATCGTCCTTTCTCTCGTTTTTCCGTTCATTGGTCTACTCTCTCGTAATGCTCATCCTGAAAACTTCCGGGAACGGATACCCTGCTCCCACATTTCATTAATGATCCTTGCTTTACCGACTCGTGTCAAGAGGAAGTCTTCTTAAGTGACTATATTTCCAACGTTTTACGTCTTACTGAAATTTTCTTTGTTCACAAATGAAAGACACCTTCAGCAACTCACGTATATCAGTGAATAGCACCATGATGAAACCGTCATCCAGAAGACATTTCTTACAAATTCTGGGGCTTGCCTCCAGTGCCTTTGCCCTGAGTCCTGCGTCCCATGCCCGAATCACTTCGACAAGCTCGGCTCCATCCGTAGGCCCCGCATCCACCCCCCGGCCAAATGGCTCCATCTACATGGGAGACTTCCGCGCACCCCGACTGGACATCGTCAAAATTGCCTTCATCGGCCTCAGCCGCGGTTTCACCCATCTTGCCAGTTCATGTGCCATCGAAGGAACGGACATTGTCGCCGTATGCGACCTTCACCAGGATCTCGTCGACCATGCCGCCAACCATGTCCGGCAAAAAACCGGCAAAACTCCCCGGCAATACGCACAGGGACCGGAAGCCTACCTCAACATGATGCAGGAGTGCAAACCGGACGCTGTCGTCATCAGCACGGACTGGGCCTCCCACGTTCCCATCGCCTGCAATTGCATGAAGCGAGGCGCCCACACCTTCGTGGAAGTCCCCTTTTCCCCATCCGTTGCTGAACTCTGGCAACTCATCGACACGAGTGAAGCCACGCAAAAGCACTGCATGATGATGGAAAACGTCAACTACGGACGAGAAGAACTCCTGTTCCTCAACATAGTACGCCAGGGACTCATCGGAGAACTCCTGCACGGAGAAGCCGCCTACATCCACAACCTGCGCGACCAACTCCTCCAAACTGACCGGGGAGAAGGATCATGGCGCACCGCCTACATGGAACTGACCAACGGCAACCTCTACCCCACCCACGGACTCGGCCCCGTCGCCCAATACATGAATCTTTCCCGTGGAGAAGACACCTTCAGCCACCTTGTCTCCCTCTCTTCGCCAGCTCGCGGGCGTGCCGAATTCGCCCGAAAAAAACTCCCCCCGGATCACAAATGGAATGCCGGCAAATTCATCTGCGGAGACATGAACAGCACCATCGTCCAAACCGGCCTAGGACGTACCGTCCTCATCCAATGGGATGAAACCACTCCCCGCCCCTATTCCCGTCTCAACCTCATTCAGGGAACTGCAGGCACCCTTGCCGGGTTTCCGACTCGCGTCGCCGGAGAAAAACTCGGCTCGGGCAACTATCATGAATGGATCCAGGGTAAAGACATGGATGCCATTTACGAACAATACGAACACCCTCTCTGGAAACGAGTTGGCGACCTGGCTCAAAAAATGGGAGGACACGGCGGCATGGACTTCGTCATGATGTTCCGTATCATCGAATGCCTCCGTCAGGGAGCCCCCATGGATCAAAACGTCTACGAAGGAGCATTCTGGTCTGCCGTCGGCCCTCTATCCGCGCAATCCGTCGAGAACGGAGGCATGCCCGTCCGGTTCCCGGATTTCACGCGAAACGGCTGGAAAACCACAAAACCTCTCGGCATCATATCCTGATCCGGATTCCCGGTCCCGGGATAAATTTCTTTTCCTCATCGTCCCCAAGACGGAAATTACTTCATGTCATCAATATACATCTTATTCAATTCCAATTGCGTATATCTCTTTTTGAGAATCCGGTAAGTATACGATACCGCTACAACAGGTACAAAGCCACAGATAAAAAACGGAAACCATACATGATAAGGTTGTCCCGTCAACAATGCGACACCGCCGGCAAGCAACAACATGACGCCGACAGTGAAAAAAAACTTTGCCGCCCCCAGGACAAAACTTCGCCCCCTGCCTTTGGGAGCAAGTACTCCGGTCATCGTCCCCCAAATTCCACCGAAAAGGCCGATCGACACTCCAAGAATATTGGCAATCAAATGCCCCGTTGTCTCATTGAACCACATATTTTATTCCTTTCTCGTTTTATGTTTATGATATTCATTGATCAGAGACTTGGCTGCCTCCAAACTGATCTTTTCATTCAAAGCTAGCTGCTTGATGTGCATCACGAAAGGATCTCTCATTTCAACTGTGTCTGCCTCTTCGATTTTTTGAATCAACCTATCCAGACGCAACCTCACCGTCGGATATGTAACCCCGTATTGCTGCGCCACAGCCTTCAATGATCCTGAAGACAGAACAAACCGCTTGATGAAGTTCATGTCTTCATTCTCAAGATGCGTGAACCAATCCGACATTATATGCATGAAATCTTCCTTATTTGATTTAATAATGTTAAAATACTATTGAAAATTATTCAAGTCAATATCTATCAATCATCATTCTTTTCCTGACGCCTCGCTCCCTCCACATAGAGGACGACAGAAAATACAATCACTTCGTCGGCTTCTCTCTCACAGAACTTTTTCATACCCACAGCACATTGTTTCTAAAATCCATTATAATGTACTGCACTTTGTACTGCAGTTTACCAAAATGAAAAACCGCAAGCCCTATATTTCAAAGACTTGCGGCATGAAAGGAGTGGTGGAGGCGAGGGGAATCGAACCCCTGTCCTGAATGCCGTTGGTGCTGGCATCTCCATGTTCAGACGCATATTGCTGCAATCTCGCGTCCTCTCCGCCATGCGTCAGCTATGAGGCTCGCCAGTTGCCTGTGGAAATCTCGTGCGCGGCGCGGCAACCCCACTTTGCACCAGCCTGCTGATTATGACGTCTTCCCACCTAGCAGGCGTTGGTGATCGGACGAGGCCGCGTTAATTAGGCAGCCAGTGCGAGCTCGTTAGAGTCTGCATTTATTTTTTTGATCAGCTTTTTAGAAGGCCAACTGATCAACCTTCACATGCAGCCGGCACCTCAAACTTCCAGTCGAAACCAAGGCGCCCCCACGTTATGTATGTTGAGACAAAAAAACCTGCCCTTTGTTCGAACTTCTTTGTCCGTAAGGCAGGATTCCGTGTCTTCATGGTGCAAATGGCACGCCCGTAGGGATTCGAACCCCAAACCTTCTGATCCGTAGTCAGACGCTCTATCCAATTGAGCTACGGGCGCTTTTATGATTTGCATCATGTACCACCGAAGCGGTGAGAGGAATATACACGGTTCTTGATTTTCGTCAAGCAGTAAACGGAAAAAATTATTAGAAATTCTCATCTTTTTCCTTATTTCCTCCTTGATGGCGCAAGGCGAAGGGGTTTCGACTTCCATGTTTTCCGAGGATATGGCAAATTAGGTGGGACGTATTATGAATGAGTTCCGCGTTCTCCGAGATCCCCTGCTTGCCCTGGAAACCTATTTCGGCTTTTCCGGGTTGCGAGAAGGCCAGGATCAGGTTGTCCAGGCTGTTCTGGAGGGCAAAGATGCCCTGGTCGTGATGCCGACGGGTGGAGGGAAATCCCTTTGCTATCAATTGCCTGCCATCTGCCGGGAAGGAGTAACTCTGGTCGTCAGCCCGTTGATTGCATTGATGAAGGATCAAGTGGATGCCCTGGAGCAAAAAGGGATACCCGCCACCATGATCAACAGTTCCCTCTCCATGCAGGAACAACGGGAACGCCTCCACAAAATGCGGGAAGGACTCTACAAACTGGTGTATGTGGCTCCGGAACGGTTCGGACAACCGGGATTCAGGCGTGCGCTGGCGGAAGTGGAAATCGATCTTGTCGCCATCGACGAAGCCCACTGTCTCTCCCAATGGGGACATGACTTCCGCCCCGATTATTTAAAACTGGGCTACGCCATGAACGAACTGGGTAATCCCCAGCTGCTTGCCCTAACAGCTACGGCTACTCCGAAAGTCCGCGAGGACATCCTTTCCCATCTCCCGATGCACGATCCCGAAGTGATTGTACGCGGGTTCGCTCGCGAAAATCTCCATTTCCGCATCACACCCTGCGATACGAACAAGGAGAAATTCAAAAAACTCCACGAAATCGTCCGCACCGGCAAGACGGGTATCGTATATTGCACCACCCGCAAGAAAGTGGAACTCGTCTATGAGGAACTCTGTAACCTTGGAATCAATGCCATTGCCTACCACGCCGGCATGGATGACAATGCCCGGGAGGAGGCTCAGAACAAATTCATATCCAAAGAAGCCGATGTTGCCGTCGCCACCAACGCCTTCGGAATGGGAATCGACCGCGACGACGTCCGTTTCGTCGCCCATTTTGAAATTCCCGGCAGTGTTGAAGCCTACTATCAGGAAGCAGGACGGGCGGGACGTGACGGAGACGATGCCAGTTGCGACCTGCTGTTCAACCACGCCGATCTGAGAACACAGGAATTCTTCATCGAAGGGGCCAACCCCGGATTCGCCTTCATCGTCGACCTGTACGAAATGCTCCGCAAGTTCTGCGACGCCCAAACTCACGAGCTTTTGTGGAGCATGGAGGAAATCGCCACCAAAATGCAGTGCAAGAACGAAATGTCCGTCGGTTCCGCTCTGGCGGCTCTCGCCCGGGCCGGAGCCATCGAACGCTTCGATGTCCCAGGACAACGCATCCGCGGCACGCGTATCCTCCATCCGGAATGGGGTGCCCAGCACATCAATATTGACGCCCAGGCTATTATTGAAAAGGAGAACCGTGACCGCGACAAACTCAAGGCCATGACCTCCTACGCCTACTCCGACGGCTGCCGCCAGCAATGGATTCTCCAATACTTCGGCGAAGGAGACTCCGAACCTTGCGGCCATTGCGACCAATGTGCCGGCATGGACGGCTATACCGCAGAGGAACTGGGGCCGCAGGAGACGGAAATCGTCCGTAAAGCTCTCAGCGGTATCGCCCGGGCATCCTACCGCAACCGGGATGGTCAATGGGAGGGACGCTGGGGCAAGGTGAAGATCATTCAAATGCTCAAGGGCGCCAAAACCCAGGATATTCTCAAAACATCCCTGCCCCGCCTGAGTACCTACGGCATCCTCTCCGACATGACGGAAGACGCCCTCAAACAACTCTTCCAATCACTGAAATTAGCCGGTTACCTCCGCACCTGCGGGGCGGAACGCCCCATGCTCACCATCAGCAAACGAGGCCATGATGCCATGATGGGGCGGGAACCCGTCCGCATGATCTGGCCTCTGGCGCGCAAAACGCCCGCCCGGGTTCTTGCTCCGTCTGTGACCTCTACGCGAGGAGGCCCCACCCGCCCGCGCTTCAACAATGCGCGTCCCGACTTCGGGGTATTCGACGAAGAACTGTTCGGGAAACTCAAGGATCTCCGTCGCGAATTGGCGGAAGAATACCACCTCCGCCCCTACATGGTTTTCCACAACAGCACGTTGGAAGCCCTCGCACGACTCAAACCCACTACGCGCGAAGGAGCTATGAACATCCACGGCATCGGCGCCGGCAAGGCGGACAAATACCTCGACGATTTCCTCGAACTCATCGCAGAGCACGAAGGAGTTTGAACATTCTTTGCAGAACGTTCCTCCTTCGATGAGGCCCTTGGAAAAGCGTACATATCGGTCAGCCCTCCACCCGCTACCGCCATTCTTCCCATCATGCACGGTAATTGGTCTTGCGCTCAAGGAAAAGTCCTGAGAAATTGCGTGTGCTATGCTGGATTTATCCAATATGCCCCAAGGCAAACGCGTCATTGAGATCATGGACACCACCTTGCGCGATGGAGAACAAACATCGGGCACCTCCTTTTCCTCGAAGGAAAAGTTGAGTATTGCCCGTCTGCTGGTCAAGGAATTGAACGTCGACCGCCTGGAAATCGCATCCGCCCGCGTCTCTCAGGGAGAGATGGAAGGCGCCCGTGAAATCACCGCCTGGGCAGATAAATTCGGCTGTCTGGATCGCATGGAAATCCTCGGTTTCGTCGACGGCGGCATCTCCCTCGCCTGGATCCTCAACTCCGGTTGCCGCACGGTCAACCTGCTCACAAAAGGTTCCCTGAAACATTGCGAAGGCCAACTGAAGAAAACACCGGAAGAACACTGGGACGACATCCGCCGCAACATCGACATGGCGGAACGCATGGGTATCGCCGTCAACATTTACCTCGAAGACTGGTCCAACGGCATGCTGAATTCACCCGGATACGTCCACGGCATGCTGGAATCCTTGAAGGACAGCCCCATCCGCCGTTTCATGCTGCCGGATACCCTCGGCGTACTCAACCCGTGGAACACCTATGACTTCTGCGCAGAAATCGTAGCCTCCTTCCCCGGATTGCACTTCGACTTTCATCCGCACAACGACTACGACCTGGCCGTCGCCAACGCCGCCGCCGCCGTCAAGGCTGGTATCAGCGGCCTCCATACCACGATCAACGGCTTGGGAGAACGCGCGGGAAATGCTCCTCTCTCCAGCATCCTGCCCGTATTAAAAGATCAACTGCACGTTTCCTGCCGTGCCGTGGAGAAAAAGATCAACCACATCAGCCGCATCGTGGAAAGCTGCTCCGGCATCCGCATCCCTTCCAATAAGCCCGTCATCGGCGCCAACGTATTCACCCAGTGCGCCGGCATCCATGCCGATGGAGACAGCAAAAACAACCTCTACTGCAACGACCTCCTCCCGGAACGTTTCGGCCGCGTCCGCGAGTATGCACTCGGAAAACTCTCCGGCAAAGCCAATATCCGTAAAAACCTGGAGGCCCTCTCCATCCAGCTGGACGAAGATTCCATGCGTCGAGTCACGGACAGAATCATCGAACTCGGCGACAAAAAAGAAGTCGTCACCGCCGAAGACCTCCCCTACATCATCGCCGATGTTCTCAAGCAGGATCGCGAGGAAGAACAAGTCCGCATCCTCAACTACAGTCTCTCCCTAGCCCAAGGACTCAAACCCGTCGCCACCATCAAAATCCTCATCAACGGTTGCGAATATCAGGAAACCTCCTCCGGCGACGGTCAGTACAACGCATTCGTCCAGGCCCTCAAACGGATCTACAAAAACCAGCTCAAGCGAGATTTCCCCCGCCTCACCAACTACTCGGTCAATATCCCGCCAGGCGGGAGAACCAACGCCATCGTCCAAACCTTCATCTCATGGGAATACAGGGGAGAAGCCTTCCGCACGCGCGGGCTCGACCCCGATCAAACGGAAGCAGCCATCAAGGCCACCATCAAAATGCTCAACAAGATCGAAACCATGCACTCCGACCGGTCCGGCCTCCAAAACGACTTCCAGTCTCCAGACGATACGCAACCTGCCTACTATTGACAGAGGCGGTTGGGGAAAGTTTCATCATTTCCACCGCTTCAATCCGGTTTCGTCATCCTTGAGGAACATCTTGAAATGTTCCTGCACGGATGGATGATAATTATTATTCATACTTTTCTTGGCTGTCTCCACATCCACATACACAGCCTTATATTTCTTACAAGATTTCTCGAACTCGGATAGATTTTGAGGATAAGGGAAAAATGGAGAATATTGAGGTTTAGAAACATATAAATCCGGACGGATAAATTTGATATAGTCAGGAGCCCATAAGACACAAGATCCGGAGGAAATATCCTGATATTTTAACAAGAAACCATGTTCCATTTTCGCATAGGATGTTCCAGTGCGAACGGATCTGAATAATTGGACAGGATCAATTATAGAACAGATAAAAAACAAAATTACGGCAATTGTATATTTTTTATGATTCACGACAGTATCGCATATATTCCTGCCAGCATTCGTCTTGATAAGGTAAGACAAAACTCCGGATGCGACAAGAATGGTAGCCGGTTGTAAAAGTCTGAAACCTAAAGTATCAAAATACGTTGTAAAACGAGAATAAACGATCAAAGCATAATAGATCAAACCGACACAACAAAAGCACAGGGACAGAACATTTTCTTCGGCAAAACTGATCAATTTCTCATAAGTCACCTTGCGGGATCTCCTTGCAATTTCCCATGCACATAAAAACAAGACTGGCAAGATAATCGCACTGGATGAAATATATAAATTATTCTGGAATTCAGCCAATGTGGAATACAATAGCATTTTCAAAAGAGTAAAAATAGATTCCGGCGCCGGGAATCTCTCCAGCCCTGTCGCATAACCGCACTTCACAACATTGAGTAACATATACCCGAAAGCCAGAATACTCGTCGCTATTGCTGATAGAAAGAGCCCTATGGTTGCCTTGGCATTATTTTTCTTCTTTCCTTTAATATAAATCAAAAACTGTAGCGCAACACCCATCCACAAGACACCGGTAATAAAACATCCGATATAGCGCGATAAAATGACTAGGGAGGCTGATAAAGTCAAAAGAACAAATTTACGTACTTCGAGCGTCCTGCATTCCATAATATCGGAGAAAATAAAACAGAATGATACCAATCCCAGAATAAACGGCTGTTCCGACCATGTTTGAGAAAATATCATTAAAGAAAAAGGAGTTACAAACAAAAGGCAAAAAGCCCATGAAGCATCTCTAAATCTCTTCCAATATAGAAGGAAAATACACCCAAGAATCACGAGAGAAAGAATGACAGATGCAAGTAACACCGGTACCCGAAACAATAATGAGCAGAACGCGATTAAAGCAGGATAACCCACTGGCCACCATGTAAACCAGGAATCGGGATCCCCGGCTGCAAAATCATTGTGCATACCATGCCCATCAACCAAAGTCTGTGCCTCGCGCAAATATCCGCAAGAATCAGAACTGATTCTATATCCAAATAAATAGGAAAAGGAAACAATGCAAACAACAGCCGCAATAAAAATACTCGTCTGAATGGCAAATCCATTCCTCCGGGCAAAAATATTCTGCCCCATTGGTGCACGATTACAGTACCTCCCCTGTAGTATACCTTCAAAAATACCTGCTATGACAATGGCAACAGGTACGGAGCAAGCCCCCAATCCAAGAGAGAAGAGCTTCGAAATTAGCATACGAATTGATATTGAATCTGGAAGCAGGGAAAGCATCCTAATCCCAATCCTACTTCCTTCACCAGCGTTATTCAGAGGTAGGTAAAAAAATCGACCGTATATATCAATACCATACAAACCAGAGCCAATCAAAGCCAGGCATATGATGATCCATAATTCTTTTCTTTCGCCTGAAAAATAGTTCAAAGAATCCTCTACAAAAGACGTCCTATAAACAAAAATAACTCCTATAATAATCCACGGCAAAAATAGGGAATAGGAACTTAGAGGCAAAAATGCAGCCAGAAACGAAAACAAAACAATAGCTTTCGCCTGAAACCCATGTTTTTTCAAATAGTCGAACATAACTAATTATCGGATGATGTCTTTTTTACCCGACCACCTGCGGAAGGTATAATAAAACAGGCACTGCAACGAATTTTTAATCGCATTCTGCGAGACACGCGGTGAAGGAGAAACATAGTGAATCGGAACCTCGACCCAATCACTCTTCCTGAGCAAATAACGTAGTTCCGTCTGATAAAAATGAGCTTTTGATCTGAGAGAATACGAAAGTATTTTACCCATTATAGGGCGAGTAAAAGCTTCATACCCACTCGTCACGTCCCGCATGGGGCATCCTAGCAATACCCGTGCCAGAAACGAACCGAATTTTGACAAAACACGGCGTTTCAAAGGAGAATCGTTCAAAGAGCCTCCATTAATATAACGAGATCCGAACGCACACTGATTCCCTTCCTGCAACGCACGGATAAACGCAGGCAATGCGGCCGGATTATGAGACCCTCCGCCGTCCATTTCTACAATATAATCGTGTCCGGCATGAAACGCCTCCTTGAATCCTCTCAAATAGGCATCCACGACATTACGGTTTTCCGGAGCCCACACATAAACAAACCGGGAATCATCTTGAGCAAGTTGTGAACACAAGTCAGGGGTGGAATCTGTTGAAGCTCGATCAACAACAAGATAAACTTTACCTCCAGGGACATTATCCAAAGCATCCTTAAGAGATTCAATAAATGAGGCAAAACCCTCTTCTTCATTAGCCATGGGAATGGCTATTCCATAATTTGCAGTTTTCATATTCAAGAAAAAATCCGTTTCTTTAAATCAAGAGCAGAGCCCATCGCCGCATCCATGTTATAATATTCCCACTCGGCAAATCTCCCCAATAGATAAAAGCCTTCCGGTTCCACAACTTCGCGTACCTGTTGAATGACTTCCCTCGTCATACCGTTCTGCATGGGATAGGTATATTCCTCAAAATGATGGGTAATATATTTTGGGCAGAAAGGTATCTTCTTTAAATTTTCCAATATTTCATTTTTCCCCAATACAGATGAAAACTCAATGGTAACCGACATCCTGCCGGGTTGAGAGTTCAGAGGAGAAAAATTTCCGGTACAAATGATGCGGTGGGCTTCATGATCATCAGCAGGCATGTATATCCAACTGTACGGATTGGCATCCACATAACAGAGAACGGACGTTGTCCCGTGATACTCCAGTTTTTGAATTTCTGCATCATTTATCCTTATGCCGCTCTTCTTCAAAAGAGAAGGCAACACTTTGATATTACCGCAAAAAACAACCTTATCAAAGATCTCATCACCAATTACCCATCGGCTCCCATTTTTGACAATCTCGGTAACATCGGTATCGAGAGATAGATCCAATCCTTCTGCAAGCGTATCCGCAATAAATTGAGATCCATTTACTTTAGGATAAAAAAATGAACTATGGACGAAGCTGTTGCTTTCTCCCTGGCGGCTAATATTACTGATGAAAATATCCTCAATTGACGGCGTGGGAAGCTTGCCTTCCATCCATTCCAGAGGAACATTTTTTAAACTCTTTCTCCAAATCTTACGATTATAAGGACCAAAATAAATTCGATAGAGAGTTTCTCCAAACCGACTTTTTAAAAAATCGTCAAAATTACTGACTGCCGCAGGCGGGTTCATTGCAATTTCCAATAGTTCCCGTATGACGGATGCTTGTGTTAATAAGTCCAGCTGATAAACATGGTTTTCCACGGGAGCTCCAATAATACGGGTATCATCAAGAGCAATCGCTACATTCCGATTTGCAGGAATAAAATCAGCTTCTTTGTTGAATAGACTCCAAAACCAGTCCAACACATCCTGACGTTTGGAATTGAATACATGCCCTCCTGTCAAATGATAAAGATTGCCTTCTTCCATGGTACATTTGATCAATCCTCCGGGACGGCTCTGTTTCTCGAAAACCCTGACTTTATTCCCGGATGATAACATGCGGGCTATTGACAATCCGGAGACTCCCGCTCCGATTACAGCAATATTCATACTTCTGAATGTGATAGATGATAATTACGGAAAACAAAGCAACGGCTCATCAGATAGGAGGCAGCAGCGGCAAAAAACATTCCGCTCAATAAAGAAGGGGGATAGGAAGCTCCCCTGCAAAAACGAACTAAAGCATCCGTCCTTTCCACCTGGTTAGTTAAAATATACCAGTCAAAATAAAGAATTAGGATTTGCTGGGCAATCCATGTGGCCGACAGCAACACGATGGCAGCGACAAACTGGCTTATTATAAATCGAAAAACAGATCCTTTAATACTTGTATGAACAGCCTGTATTTTAAAGCTCCACAATCTATTTCCTATATAAGAACACACCCATCCTCCGCTGTAACCCGACAATGTTGCCACCAGAGTCATTCCGAAAATTACATGGTAATACATCCACCATGAAATACACCAATGCACGGAAGAAGAAGCAACACCAACTACAATAAATTTGTAGAGACTTGAATTATTCGCGAGTACATCCTGGATGTTTTTCTTCAAAATGCTCATCTCTAACTTTTCAACAAGAGTAAGTCTCATGTACCTGTCCGAATTACCTCCCGGAATTCAGTTAACACATGACGCGGCAGAACGACCGCCCGCGGGATAGTTATAGCGGATTTATAATCCGCAATAATTACTCATAATTAACTTAATATAAATATAATATAAATAATAATACAAATCAATAAAGAAGCCAATAGGTCACAATTCTTGACAGCAAGTGTTTACCATTGAAGGGTGAAAAAAATGTTGCATACGGATTATAAAATCGTCACAACACCCGGACTATTGGATAGGCATCGGCAAGCGTTCCGCCTTGATCTTGACAATGTTCCCATCCCCTCTAGTATCAGCTCCTACGAACGGCACTGGCTCTGCGCCTTCGCTACGCGAACCGGCCCGCCTCCTCCTCCGAAACACCGAATCATTATACAAACATGAATCAGCCACTCCGTCCAGAAACGCTTTGCGTCCAAGCCGGCTGGACACCTAAAAAAGGTGAATCCCGCGTCCTGCCCATCTACCAGAGCACAACGTTCAAATACGAAACGAGCGAACAGATGGCCAAGCTATTCGACCTCGAAGAAGCCGGATTCTTCTACACCCGCCTCCAAAACCCGACCAACGAGGCAGTCGCCTCCAAAATCGCCCAGCTTGAAGGAGGCATCGCCGCCATTCTCACATCATCGGGCCAAGCCGCCTCATTCTACGCCATCTTCAACATCTGCGAAGCCGGCGACCATGTCGTCAGTACATCCGCCATCTACGGGGGTACCTACAACCTTTTCGCCATCACGCTCAAGAAAATGGGTATTGAAGTCACCTTCGTCGACCAGGACGCCCCTGCCGAGGACATTCTCAAGGCTTTCCGTCCCAACACCAAACTCCTTTTCGGCGAAACCATCTCCAACCCCTCCCTCAACGTCCTCGACATCCGCAAGATGGCCGACATTGCTCACAGTCAGGGCGTACCGCTGATCGTAGACAACACCTTCGCTACGCCGATCAACTGCCGTCCGTTCGACTTCGGAGCCGACATCGTCACCCACTCCACCACCAAATATATGGACGGCCACGCTTCAGCCGTCGGCGGTGCCATCGTCGACAGCGGAAACTTCGACTGGGACGCCCATAAGGACAAATTCCCCGGGCTGACCGAGCCCGACCCCTCCTACCACGGTCTGATCTACACGAACAGCTTCGGCAAAGGAGCCTATATCACCAAGGCCACGGTTCAGCTCATGCGCGACCTCGGCTCCATCCCCGCACCCCAGAATTCATTCCTGCTCAATATCGGACTGGAAACCCTCCACCTCCGCGTCCCACGCCATTGCGAGAATGCACAAAAAGTGGCCGAGTTCCTGGAACAACAACCCGATGTCGCCTGGATCAATTACCCCGGCTTGCCTTCCAGCCCCCTCCATGAACTGAGCCAAAGGCAATTCCGTAACGGTCAATCCTGCGGTGTGGTCACCTTCGGTATCAAGGGAGGCCGTGAACGCGCCATCAAGTTCATCGACAGCTTGAAACTGGCCGCCATCGTCACCCATGTAGCGGATTCCAGAACCTGCGTGCTGCACCCCGCCAGCCATACGCACCGCCAGCTTTCCGACGAGCAATTGCTCGAAGCCGGAGTCAAGCCGGATCTCATCCGCTTCTCCGTCGGAACGGAAGCCGCTGAAGACATCATCGCCGACCTCCAACAGGCTCTGGATACCATCAAGTAATCGCGGCGCAAACAATTTACGGAATAAAAAACCATGGGATCTATCAGTCCCATGGTTTTTTGTAGGGAGTCCCCTCCTCTCGCGCAAGAGCTCACATCCCGCTTACTTTTTCTCGCGGGCGGCAGGAAGACTCGCAACCGGCAGGTTCTTCCTCCATCCGCTGGCATGCTGGTAATAATTGATCGCCTCCTGGAGCATTTCCTCCGCCTGCGCATCCGCCGGAACAGGTTCTCCGTTCTTATAGTAATGAGCCTCCTTCACCGGCTTGAGGACGATCATCCCGTCCCCCCGGCAGTACCCGATGTTCTGGTAATTGCTGATGAAGTAACGGGAGCGGTAACCGGGCTTGCGGGCGTCCTTGCCGTAGAACGAGGCATCATACGTCCAATTTAGCAGACCGAGCAGAGTCGGCAAGGCATCAATCTGGCTGATCGGCATATCGTAACGTTCGGGCTTGATGAGAGAAGGAGCATAGATAATCAGCGGAATCAGGTGCGTCTCCGGATTCAGATCCTTCTTCCCGGCACTGCCCGCACCATGATCGGCAATAAACAAAAAAACCGTATTGTCAAACCACGGTTTCATCTTTGCCTGCCGGATAAACTCTCCAACCGCATAGTCAGCATACTTCACCGCTCCGTTTCTTCCCGTCTTGGACGGAATATCGATCCTGCCATCGGGATAGGTATACGGACGGTGGTTGGACGTCGTGAAAACGAACTGCAGGAACGGCTTACCGGACGCGGAAGAACGATCCGCCTCCTGAATACAGCGGCGGAACAAATCTTCATCGCACACCCCCCAAACCGTTGAATGGGTAATGTCCTTGTCGTCCATCGTCGTACGATCCAGCACCTCGAATCCATTGTTCCCGAAATAATAATTCATGTTGTCGAAATATCCATAGCCGCCGTAGATCCATTTCCTGTCCTCGTACCCCTTCTGCTGAAAAATCGAACCTACTGTCTGGAGGTTCTCGTTTCCCTCCTTTCTCAGAATGGCCATGCCCGGCAACGGGAGAATGGACGTACTGACCGCCTCCAATCCGCGGACGGAACGCGTCCCCGTCGCATACGTATGCGGGAAGAAAACGCCTTCCGCTCCCAGACGGCTCAAGTTCGGCGTCAGGATCAGGCCGTCCTTCCGGTTCTCCGGCAGGAACTCGGCCCCCATACTCTCCATCACCACAATCACAACATTGGGATGGATCTCCTGCTCCGGATTGTGGATCGTACGGGCAATGCTGCCCGTCTCCGGAGCCAGAAATACCGTCCCGGGTTCATTCAATTCCTTCTGCAGAAACGCGGCCGCCTGACGCTCGTCTGTCGTCGGATAATATTCCTTGTAACTCAGTTCGTTCTTCAGGAATGCGCTAAACAGGCTGTACATCCCGTCCTTGGCCAGCTCCGTATTGTACCGGTTTCCGGTCATGTCCGTATCCTTCGTGTCGAAGGATACGAAGGATAGTCCGCAGAGCACCAACAGACCGGCCAGATGGAAGAAACGCTTCCAAAACCCCGGCGCCGGAGAAGAAGGCACCAAAGACTTCCTCATCAGCCACGTCACAAGCGCAACCACCACGACCAGGCCGCTCATGATCGGAATAATCGGATAGGACTGGTAAATATTGCCGATCACCTCCTTCGTATAGATCAAATAGTCGACGGCTATGAAATTGAAGGTCGAGGAAAATTCGTCCCAGAAAAATCCCTCGGCAATTTCTTCAAACAGGCTCAACCCCAGGAAAAAGGCGAAAAACAGACACGTCGCCACCCGGTCGAACTTCCCACCATGCCTCTTCTGCGGCAAAACGAGAAGATAAAGAAAATAAGGAACCATCCAGTACAAAAAAGCAATCACCAGTTCCACAACAAAGACGGCAAACGTCTTGAGCACAGCCCACACCCCCCAGTCTACGTTCCCCGCCTCCAACAAAGTCGTAATAATAGTTTCCACGACCTCAATCCCCGCGAAGAAAGCGAAAAACGGCAGGACGCGCCTCAGGTAATAGTAATGGTCAAGCCTCATAATAATTGCCAAGCATCATAATAGGTAGTCTTCGGAAAAGGACAATTCCTTTTCCGGTCGTTCCTTTGACACAAGTAAACGGTTAGGCGTTCAAAGAACAAAATTCCCCTCATTCTTCTACTGATCACGATCCCACATCTACTTGTTCCAAATGCCCAATCCCTTTTATCCATCTACTCCTACAAAATGGACATGCGGTTTGTGTAACCGCTTGCAAGCATTTTTTTCTCTTTTTGGAAAAGGGGTTGAAAAATTTTTAACGGCAAGAATCCAAATGAATCATCATTAGATCATAAATTTTATATTACTATTATTATCAACATATTACACGAAAAACAATCGGTTACACAAACCGCTATTTTCCATACATGACCAGCTATTTTGGTGCGTGGAGTGCACGCCAAGTACCAAGCAGCCTTCCCATCAAAGGCTGTTCTCTCTCTTTTGAGGAACCTTCTCATAAGGTTCCCGTGCATGGTCGTACTCGTACCTTTTGCTCGATTCTTGGGCAATCACCCTCTTCCTCCCCACGGGAAGTTCAGCCGTCCGTTTATCGCGTGCACGCCTGCCCGGCCGGTTTTTCCCCCATAACTTCCTTCTTTCCGGCATCCGGGAAGTCGATTGGCTTTTCTCAAGCCTCCTCAACAATTCCCTACTCAACACTCCTTCAACTTCATTCAGTTTTTTAATACTATGAAACTCCATCTCCCCCCCGGACTTCGCAAGGCCCTCCTTGCCACCTTCGTTTCCTCCGCGACCCTCGCTACATTGCCTGTCGCTACTGCTGCAGCCAAGCCCATTAATGCAGATTACACGACCATCGCACCAAACGAAACCAAGACGATTGTTGCTGTCAAGAACAACAGACTTGGTGTAATCGATATCCAAAACAATAATCAGACTGGTAACTATGGTACCTTGAAACTGTCCAAGGGAGCCACCGCGACAACACAAGATAGTTTAACTAGAAAATATAAGGACATCACCAACCACGGTCTAGTTTACCTAGACGGCCAGCATACATCGCTCCAAGGCGGCAAAATGGAAGGCACGGCGGGTTCTATCCAGGTTGCCGACAAAGCCAAGTTGCTCCTGACGAAACTTGATCTGTTACCAGGGAACAGGCAACAACTCCATACTATTACGGGAGGAGCACAGGTCATCATCGACGATGGGAAAAACATCACAGATGTCTTTGTCTCCCTATCCGGAAGCACTCGGATTAGCGGTAAAGACTCATTATTACAAAGCAGCAACACCATCAATCTGCTCCATGCCGACATCAGCGACAGAGCAACTGTTGATGCAACAAACTGGATCCATATTCTGGATGCACAGGGGCCAAGTACCATCAAGAACGCCACACTGAAGGGCAATGGTATTCTGTTGCAGGATGTCAACATCACCGACTCCGGCACCGGAAGCACGACTCTGATTGCCAATAAGCAGAATGACGAAAAGAGTAAATTGGAGATCTTCAAGGGAAATGTCACGCTTAACAACGACAATTCCTCCATCGCCGCCAACACAACCACTATTGGTAAGGACCAAGCAAAGGATTCCGAGAATACCGCAGTTGTCACGCTAGGTTCCAATGTCAAAAATATCAATCTCGGCGATATCACAATCAAGAAGACCGGCGAACTGCACCTTCATCAAACGCTGGGTACCGGTACTGAGCATAGTATCACCAACGCAGGCATCCTGACAAGTGGAGTAACCTTCTCCCAGGCAGGAACGTTCAACGCGACAGAAGACTCCCTTACTTCCACGAAGGACGGAGGCAATATCTTTCTAAACGGTAATAATACCATCAAGGGCACAGACAATGGCCACCTGGCTGTCGTCTCTTCCGGTCAGTTCATGCAATTGGGTTCAAGCGTTCGCTCAACCACAAACATCTTGGAGTACGCCAATCTGACGGCAGAGGGTTTTTTCCTCATGGGAAGCGACCATTCCTCCAGTGAGATTCAATATTCCTACCTTTCCTCTGATCAGAGCCTTCAATTCTACGGGTATACGACTCTGCTGGAAAACAGTGAACTGGACGCCCCAGTCATCGTACTAAATTCCAAAGGAAGCAATAAGGACGCAAACACGATTACCGTCAATAGTTCCGTCACCGAAGTGGCTCCGCAATACGAGGAAGTCATGCTGGGCAATAACAATATCCTGACTGTCAACCGACTGTATGTTATGGCATCAGCGAAACTTACCGGAGGTCAGTTGATACAAAAAGAAGAAGTAGAAGATTATTTCCCTCATACACATATTGACGACGGAGTCCTTTTCCAGTTGGACGGCGTCACCTTGAACGGTACCTCCGGTTCCGTTGTTGAACTCGGAGATATTGAAATTGGCAACACTTATAGTCCCAGTTCCGTGAACAATGCCATCAATCAAACTGACCCGGACATGATGGCGACGCTGGCTATCACCGGAGGCACACAGGCTCACGGAACTTCCCTGAAAATGAAGGAAGGAGAATCCTTCCTGTCCATCGATGGGACCGGCAAAAAGTTCAACACGACGCTGACGCTTGACAACTCCGACGTCATCACCCAATCCGCGTATGCCGGCATCAGCGTCACGAATAACGGTCATCTGGTCTTCAATGAGGGAGACATCACGATCAATGATTATAACAATGACAAACTCCGCTGGGATGCTTCCTCCGAAATCAGGACGGAAGCCGGAAACATCGTTTTCGACGGAGTGATAGATAACTTCGAAGGCGAACCCGTCCGCGGCGAAATCGTCACGAAAGGCGACTCCAACGTCAAACTGATCAACGGAGCCCAGATCTATGGCTCCGGAGTATCGTCCCACGACCTGAACCTGCACGACGATGCGACGAAGCTTAAAATCAAGATTTCCGACCGAGGCGACGGCACATGGACCCAGATGGAAATCAGGGATACTCTGTCGCTGACCAACAAAGCCGGCCTTGCCATCTCCAATGGTTCCGAGGGGGACGATCTCGGAACGCTCGGCATCTTGACGGTCCAAGGAAATTCGAACGTTTCCCTGACAGGCAAGAAAGATCCCGGCGATTTCTTCATGACGAAGACGATCTCCCTGACCGACTCGGCGATGAGCGTCGAGGATCTTGCTCTGAACGCGGCTCCTGGTACCTACTCCGTCATTCTCCAGGGAACTTCCACATTAACTCTGAATGGAGCGACTCTCGCGGATTATGACGTGCTGTCCCTTGCGGGCGCATCCTCCGCGAGCTTGAAGGACGTGACGTTGAAGAATGTCGGAGGAATCAACATGGGCTCCACCGGTACCCTGGCATTCACCGGTACCAACGAGCTGGGTGCAGCTGCTGTAACCATGACGGACGGCTCCGCTTCCATCACCGGTACCACCCAGACCAACGCTGGTTTCCGTATAATGGCCGGTACCTCTTTGGCAATCGGCTCGGGAAATGATACCGGCACTCTGAAAGGACGAATTTCCTTCCAGGGCGGCGTACTGTCCATCAACCGCCTGGGCGATAGCTCCGGGCTTTCGCTGAGTACCGGAGTCAATGGAAACGGTACGGTTGACATTGCCAAAAATCAGAATCTTGTTCTGGGAGAAAACAGTCTGACCGGCTCCGGTACGCTGACTGTTACGGGCCAAGGAACCCTGACGGTGAAAGGTTCGAATTCCAACTTCTCCTCCAATGTGGACTATGGCGCGGGCAAGCTGACGCTAGGCGCGAATAATGCCCTCGGTACGGGCATGCTGACGCTGACTAATAACACGACGGATATGGCCGTATTCGGTAGCCAGACCAACACGCTCTCCTTCATCGGCAAGACGCTGAATCTGGCCTCCGATGGAACCGTGGAATGGAAGGGCAACGTCACGGGCGGCCAGTTGAATGTCACGAAAGGCAAGGCAACCCTGTCCGGTCCGGTGAAGCTCTCAACGCTAACCGCCGACGGAACAGCAGTCCGATTGACGAACATTGGCGCCGAGGCCCTGAACGCCAACGACATCGATAGTCTTATCTCCGAAAACAAAGGTTCCATCTCCAATGAGTCGGCAACCGGCAAGGGATACTACGGTTCCTACGGCAGTCTGAATGCCAAAAAAGATTCTTCCATCATCCTGCATGATGCGGCGATCAAGGGAGCCATCAACGCTGATAGCGGCACTATTACCTTGAAGGATACGGCGGCGAATCTTGGAGACAATGATATTACGGTTAACAGGCGTTACTCCTTCGACAGGCACGGAGAATTGTCCATCGACGGGGGAACTTTATCGACGGGTGGGAAGCTCACCGGTAATGGCACCGTTACTCTGAAGAATCTTGATGCCAATGTCGGTTCTGTCAATTTCGGCGGAAATCTGGAACTGGACAAGGCGGGCATCACCTCTACAAGTGACATCGACCTGACGAAGGCTACTCTGAAAGTCTCCGCTGGCGGCGGCATGCTGGAGTCCGGAAGAGACATAGGTTTGGGAAAGGTCACGGGTAAAAAACTCACGCTGACGACCGCCCCCCAGGGAACCCTGACTTTCAACAAAGGAACCAAGCTCACCGATTCCATAGTCAATGCCGGAATCCTTGATGTCAAAGACTCTGTGACTCTGACGGATTCCCTGCTGAACGTCGCTTCCAAGACAATTCTGAATGACAACCTGACCATCACTGGTACGGATCAGCCGAGTCTGGGCAACACGCTCGGAACCATCGTAGATGGTCATTTCTCAATATTAAAGTCCTACATGCTGACGTTGAACAACGCTCAGGCCACGGCCAGCGGCTGGACGGCGACAAAGGCTTCCCTCACCATGAACAACGGGACGCTGTACATCAAGGACACCTACCCCGTTAGTCTCAAGGGCCTAGACATGGACGGAGAATCCGTACTGGAAGCCCATTCAGACCTGACGGTCAATACATTAGTTGAAAACCTCAAAGGTTCGGTATCCGTACAGGGAGACCTGAAGTTTGAGAAAGGTCTGAAAAACGCAGCCAATTCCACGTTGAAGGCAGCGGGCGATATTACTGCCACGGACACTTTGCTCGGTCACACTCTCAATCTGCAGAACGCGACAGTCGAAGCAGGTGGAAGCGTGACACTGGACTACGCTCGATTCTCGTCTTCCATTCAGTTGTCCGGAGCCACCCTGACAGCCGGTACCGGTAATATTATCCTTGGTACTCTCGACAAAGCCAAGTTGCAAAATGTTACCCTGCAGGCCATTCTGGGAACTGTGGAACTGAATACCTCGGGCTCGAGAAGCAACGCCCTCCAATGGTCGGATTCCACGATCCAGGCCCAAGAACTGGTCCTGGATAGCTCGGGACAGCATACGTTCTCCGGAACATCCTCCATCGACGTCAATGCCCTGACCTTCCAAGGCGCCAGTGGCCTAAGTACCCTTACCTTGTCGGGAACAGGAACCTACAAGCTCGGCGTGATTTCCAACACAGGAGACAGCCAAAAGAAATTGGATATCACTGGTGCGCAAGCAAGCGGAACAAGCATAACCGATACCCAGCTGGAGATGAGCGGGAATTCAGTTCTTACCCTGAGCGGTGAGGCTCAGCTGAATGCCTACTATGCCAAGCTGACCGATTCCACGTTAAATGCTTTGTCCATGACGGCAAAAGCCATGACTGTCGACAATGCGGTCTTGACCGCTAACACGGGCGATATTGATTTGGAGAACGTCAGGTTCGACGGAACCAAGACAAGTACCTTCACGGCGGCGGGCAGTATCTCGATGGATGATGTGGCCTCACTAAGGGGCGATGTCAATGCGAGTCTTTCCGCCGGAAGGGACATCAGCTTGTCCAATGCCTATTTTGACGATCTGACGGCTTCCGCGGGCAATGCCGTGACTCTTAACGGAGTGACCGGAAGAGATCAGGTAAGCCTGAGCGGGAAAACGCTATCTGTCACAGGCCTAACAGGAACAACGCTGTCCGGCAGCTCGACGCTGATCAACTTCGGCAGCGGTTCTTCCTTCACGGCGGCTTTGACGGTCTCCCATCTGGCAAACGGTTCCGTGATGGGTGCGGTCAATGTCAGCGGCAATGGTTCCCTGAAGCTGACGGGGGATGGAGGAACGC
>ENA-ORNB01000060-ORNB01000060.1-human-gut-metagenome-genome-assembly--contig:-NODE-60-length-132182-cov-21.513559_pt1 | contig 132182 bp, 104 predicted proteins | sample MGYA00242112_ERZ509016 | MGnify/ENA primary metagenome ERZ509016 (study PRJEB26280, sample SAMEA2338705) | human gut metagenome | biome: human gut; feature: human-associated habitat; material...
CCCGCCGCTGGCGTCATAAATACTTCCGCTCCCGGCTGTTTATCCTGCAAAACGGGAAGTGTGCCCAAATGGTCGAGATGGGAATGTGAAATGAAAATTGCTTCCAGAGAACCTTCGTCAATCAATCCGAATTCAGGGATAGCCGCCAGTCCTTCCTTTTTAGGGTGCATACCGGAGTCCAGCACCACTTTGGTTCCTTCAATGTCCAGCAGATAGCAGTTGGATCCGATTTCCTCGGCACCGCTAATGTTCGTAAAACTAATCATTATGAGCTAAAAAGCATAGACCTGCCCCCATCCTTTGTCAATCCGGGCGCATGACACCATCTCAATTTTAGCGGTTCATCTCGCTGACTGGCCCCGTAGCGTTGTGCTCGTCAATAATACGGTCTATTTCCTTGAAGTCCGATGAAGGGAGATCTCCCGGCACCGTGTTTTTGACACTGGATGTAGCGTTCCCGAATTGCATGGCCTTGAACGGATCCCCGTATTTCAGCAATCCGAAAAGAACACCCGATACATAGGCGTCACCGGATCCGATGCGGTCAATGACGTCAATTCCCTGGTACGGTTTTTCCGTGTAGAAGGTATCCTCTGCGGCACTGTAGAGAACCGAAGTGAAATCGTGTTTGCGCGGACTGATGACAGTACGCTGGGTGGAGGCGATGATCTTGATGCCGAATTCGTCGGCATAACTCTTCATGATATCGTGGAGGGTTCCTATTTTCCGGAACATGCGACGACTGGATTCCTCGGAAACAAACAAGACATCTACCATCGGGAGGATACTCAGAATTGTTTCCCGGGCCGTGTCCTCATCCCAAAGGTTGGCCCTGTAGTTGACGTCGAAGGAAATCATGGCGCCCTGCTCTTTGAAACGGCGGATCAATTCCACGGCGACATGACGCATGTTTTCGCACAGGGCCAGACTGATGCCGCTTGTATGGAACATGCTGGCGGAGGAATAGACGCCATCCGGAATCTCATCCAGGCTGATCCGTGTGATGGATGCTCCCTTGCGATCATAAACAATCGTTGGTTTCCGTGGAGCGGCTCCCATTTCATAGTAATAGGTACCCAGACGGGCATCATCCGATGAATCGTACAGGAGGAAATCGTCGGATACTCCGACGAAACGGATACGGTTCTTGATAAACGTACCGAGTTCGTTCTGGGGCAGGCGGGAAATAATCCCCGTTCTCAGTCCCAGAAGAGCAACTCCCGAGACGACATTCAACTCAGCTCCCCCAGCCCGCTTTTCGAAAATATCACCGTCCACAATACGTGCATGGCGTGGTGGCGAAAGGCGCAGCATCACTTCCCCGAACGAGATCAGATCAAATTCCTTGGTATCCATAAAAATCTTTGTTTTTTTACCGCAAACCGTTCCGGGGAACTGCGGTAACGCCCTTAAGTACATAGTCCAATTCATACGGATGTACAGATTTTTTCGATCATGCGCACGTGAAAATTGGGTTTTCTCTTTGAGAGAATCGTGGTATACATGAAAGTCACATGTCCGAGGAAGAACCGCATCCTGTCTTAACGTTGGAAGTGCCACCGCAAAAGCGAGCTGTCTGGGAAACGTTCATGGAGGAATATTATTTGTTGACCGGGCAACGCAAAATATCAATCCGGAACTACAGGGTTGCAGGTTGCCTGCTTATTGCGGCTTCCATCATGAACGACATCCCTTATTCTTCCTGTTTCCCCATCATTTTTTTTGGGTTAGGCCTCGCATTGATTATTCTTTCGACTTTGCCTCTTCATGCATGGAAATGGGCTCGTCAATATGCCTCCTATTTGTCGAAAGGGAGTTACGAAAAACGGTACTGTTTCGGGCATGATGCTCTGACCGTGACATTCCATGATCTGCTGTCGGAACGCATCCCCTACCCTCGTCTGTCAGGGTATGTCAGGCTTCCATCCGGGATTCTCATTAAATATGGAAAAGCCCGCATTATTGCCGTGCTCCCATGGGAAATCCTGACGGAAGAAACAACAAACCAGCTGAAAGATATTCTGGAATTCCATTCCATCCAACGGGAGACCCTGCAGATATGAAATTTCACATTCCACCATTTGACAAAAAAGCCTTCCGAGGCTTGTCCCGCATTTGGGTAGCCCGCCGCAGGAAGCTTCACTTGACTATTTCTTTTTTTATTGTTGCCGCTTTTTGTGTTTTGTTCAAAAATAACGGATATGGCATGCATCTGTTGATGCCTTCGGTAGCCTTGGTTGTTGCATGGTGGCGCCTCCAGCAGCTTTACACATGTGGAGGTATTCAGGCGATGAATACGGAATGCATTGGAGAAATCTCATACAATGTGGAACTGGATGAAGAAAAAATCCGACTCACAGCAAGTGACGGCCTGCATGCTCAATACAGTTGGGATCTGTTCACTTCCGTACGAGAAACGTCTGGCTTGTTCGTTTTACTCATTGACCATTTCCCCGTTCTGACTTTGACCAAGGCACACATCACTCTGGAACAGGTAGATGAACTGCGGTCTCTGGTTAAACGGCACAATCTTTCCATCAAGGGGAGATCGATACCGGATAAGTTGTTGTTCTCAATCATGACGATCATGATTATCGGATGTTTTCTGTGGATTCCGGAATCTTCCACCTCCTGTGAAGAACTCATGGACAAGGGCAACATGTGGGTAAAGGAAGATCCGACAAAGGCGTTGCAGTATTACGAAGAAGCGGCAAAACAGGATAACTTCCGTGCAATCAAGTCCGTGTATTCCATAAAATCCGACCCGGACACGTACCCGGATTTGTACGACCCGGAAGGAGCTCTCGCCCAACTGAGGCATGCCTCGGATCTAGGAAACACCTGGGCTGATTTTGAATTGGCGGACTTGTACCGCGATGGCCGCATGGTCGGGCAGGATATCTACGAAGCACTGAATATTTGGAATCTATATCCGAGGGTTTCAAAATCCCTCTTGAATATCGGTATCTGCGCTCGCGACGGCATTGGCATGGACCAGGACAAGGAGAAGGCTTTGATCATGTTTTACAAAGCATGGCTCAACCGATCGGGAACCAGTCTCGACGATGATATCCAAAATGCCATTGCTTCCATTCCGGAGAAAGAACGGGAAGTTATTCTTAAAAAGGGATTGGCCCAGGAAATGACCTGGGCCAGGATGATGCAGGTTATGGAATGGCAGGAACAGGGGGGTGAGGAAACCAGGAAGAAATCCTTTGATCTCCTTCAACAAATTGACATTGTTCCCAATGTGATGAAGGATGCCTACAAGTACGCCATGGGTATGTGCTATGACCATGGCTGGGGAACGCCGCCCAACCGGGATGAGGCCATGAAGTATTATATGGATGCCTTCTACCCGAAAACGGAAGAGTGCATGCGGAAAATTTTCGTTGCTGTTCTGAAAGAACGCGGTATTGTCGGCAATCAGCTGAAGGTTGATTATTCTCTCGGTGATGGCGAGACGAATTTCGTCGGAAAGTTGTATTCGAATTCTTCCGATGTCTTCTACGGATTTGAATTTTCCAAGGATGGGCGGCTAGTCCAGGTATTCCGGGAAGAAAACAACGTCAGGACACCGGTCATGCCGTCAGGGAAATAAAGCTTGCCATACCTGGCCCGTCCATGTAGGTATCGCCCCGTCATGACTGAGCTTTCATTCATTCCACCGTCAGACGGACAGGCAATTACCATGATGAACGGGCAGTTGCAGGTGCCCGACTGTCCTATTGTTCCTTTTATTATTGGCGACGGTTCGGCCCCCGACATCTGGGCTGCCGCATCGGGCGTGATCGACGCAGCTGTAGACAAGGCCTATGGCGGGAAACGGCAGATTGCCTGGTATGAGGTCTATGCCGGTCAAAAATCTTTCGATAATCTTGGGACCTGGCTTCCCGACGAGACGATGGAAGCGTTTCGTACGTATCTTATCGGGATCAAGGGACCGTTAACAACGCCTGTCGGCGGCGGTATCCGCAGTCTGAATGTCGCCCTGCGCCAGGGACTTGATCTTTTTGTCTGCCAGCGTCCCGTACGTTATTTCAAAGGAATTGAAACTCCGGTCAAGGCTCCTGAAAAGGTGGATATGGTCGTTTTCCGCGAAAACACGGAGGATATTTACGCAGGTATCGAATTCAAGGAAGGTTCGGAAGACTGCCGGAAGTTCATCTCCTTGATGCAGGAAACCTTCCCCGATCGATTTTCCAAAGTACGTTTTCCGGAGAGTTCCGGGTTCGGGATCAAGCCTGTTTCCCGTGAAGGAACGGAACGCCTCGTGCGTTCCGCCATCGACTATGCTCTGGCCAATGACCGCAAGAGTGTTACCCTCGTGCATAAGGGTAACATCATGAAATTTACCGAAGGTGGATTCCGCGACTGGGGCTATGCCGTGGCGGAACGTGAATACGGTGCCGAAAAGATTGGCGAAGGCCCATGGATGAGACTGCCTAACGGCATCCTTATCAAGGACAGCATCGCTGACGCTTTCCTGCAGGACATTCTCTTGCACCCCGAAGAATTTGACGTCGTCGCTACCCTCAATCTCAATGGAGACTATATCTCCGACGCTTTGGCAGCCCAGGTCGGAGGCATTGGCATTGCCCCCGGAGGCAACATCAATTACCTCACCGGACACGCCGTCTTCGAAGCTACGCACGGTACGGCGCCCAAGCTGGCCGGTTTGGACAAGGCTAATCCCAGTTCCTTCATTTTGTCCGCTGAAATGATGCTCCGTTACATGGGGTGGACGGAAGCGGCCGACCTGTTGATCCGGGCTATCGACGAAGTTATTTCCCGCAAAACCGTTACCTTCGATCTGGCGGAAATGATACCCGGCTCACGGGAGCTGAAATGTTCGGAATACGGACAGGAGCTGATCAGGGCTATCTTCTAGGTTTTCCATTCATTATTGGGGATTTCTGCTTTCTGAGAGAAGGAGGAATCCCCAATTTCTATTTCCGGCATTTTCCAATTCCGTCGGATTCTTTGTAAACAAGGACAAAAAAAACGATACTTTGACTTGCAATGAATTTGCGTTGTTACGGGATGCCGTGCTATTCTGAGAACCGAGATGTTCTTCAAGGGTAAGCAAATACTTTTCTATTCCGGAACAGTTCTGCTGATGATGTCAGCAGGCATAGTTTCCTCGTCCTTTGCCCAGCAACTCGACCAGGCGTCGCCCCAGGCCGTTCCTACATGGAAAGAAGTATGTCAAAAACTACCCTATTCCGGCTGGAGTACTCTAGAACTTCAAAAAGCCGCTCAGGAAGGCGACTACATGGCAGCCCTGGTTCTTGCACGCCATTGGATGCTTCAAGGCGATATGGGAGAAAACCGTTCCCCTGAAGCGATGGAGGCTAATTACTGGGCTGTAAAATGGCTGAATTGCGCCAAGCCATCCGAACATCCTGCTGTTGCTCTTTACCTGGATGCCTTGACCCATCCCGATGCATGGAAAGCGGAAAATCCCGAGGAGGAATCGGCAGAAATCAAAAAGCTGGTAGAAGCCTGCCGGGATCTGGCTCGTCAGGGAGACGTGTATGCGATGGATGCCCTGATCTCCCTTCTTCCCCCTCCTGAAGAAGAGGAATTCATCCACTGGGCACATGCTCTGACCAGTAAGGCGGATCATGGAGATATCCGTGCTGCCGCTTCCCTGGCCTATCTGTATCTTTTCAGCCAAGCCGCCGATGATGGAGATATCCAAGGAGGCATCAAATATGCCCGGGAAGCGGCAGAGGCAGGAGACCCGGAAGGCATGACTGTTTACGGCAAGGCTCTTCTGTATGATCTCGACTCGTCGAACCGGACGAAAGAAGGTCTTGAGTGGCTCCATAAGGCTGCCGACCTTGGGCAAATCGATGCGATTGAAATTCTCCTCAATACCATGCGTAATGCCGAAGAAAACGATCCCGAGGCTGAAGCCGCCGCCAAAGATCAGGAGAAAAAGTGGATACGCGCCCTGTGTGACCGCGGACAGCTGGATTTGCTCCTCAGCAGAGGTATTGAGCTGGTGGAGGAAGACAAGGACGCCCCGGGGGGGATCAGCATGTTGACCAGGGCGGCAGATCAGGGTAGCTTCGAAGCTCTCGATACTCTTTCCAAGTATTATCAGGATAATAATTACAACGTGCCGTGCGACGAGGACAAGTCCGTCCGCTACGCAACGGTTCTTGCCAACATGGGAGGAGTCACAGGCATGCTCAAGCTTGCAAAATACTACGAAATCGGCTTCGGTGTGCCACGCGACATCAATACGGCCCGGGAATGGGTGGAGAAAGCCGTCGCCCTCGGGTTTCCGGCAGCAAAGGTAGAATATGCCCGTTACATGATGAAGGGGATGGGAATGAAAGAAAATCCGGACCAAGCCTTCACGATGCTCAAGGAGGTGGAAGCCGGTTACCCCGACACTCCTTCTCTGGATTTCATGCTCGGTTACATGTACGAAGAAGGCATCGGTACGCAGCGCGATTTGACGACGGCCTACAAGTATTACACCCAGGGTGCGGAAAAAGGAGATACCAAGGCTATGAACAATCTTGCTTCCATGTGTGAACTCGGCTCCGGCATGCCCCGCAATCTGGAAGATGCCATCAAGTGGTATGGCGAAGCCGCCAAACTCGGCAACAAAGATGCCGAAGTCAACCTGAAGAGAGCCAAAGTGGCGGCGAAACGCGCCGGCTTTGTCGTGGAACAACCATGAAAACAACGAGGCAATATATTACAGACACATTCCGAAACCTCGTCCTTTTTACCCTACCCCTCGTTGTTGCCCAGCAGATCCTTCAGTTCGATATTGATATTTACTTATCCCTTCTGATCGGGATTGCATTCGGCATTCTGGAGGCATGGATCCTTTGGAAGTGGACTTTCCCCTGGGTGGGTGAGATCGTATCCGGTTTCTTTTATTCCTCCCACTCCAATGCGGGAGAAGACATCGAGGTAGAGGCAGCCCGACAGTTGGAACAGGCTGGCGACATACCCGGCGCCTGCCGGATTCTGGAACATTATGCCGAAACGCATAAAGGATTCATGCGGGCATGGGACATGTATATTTCCTTTTTAATTGATCCGATGGAGGACTATGTCCGGGCTATCGAAGTCTTGGAGAAATGCTCCCGTTCCCGTCGTTGGAACCGGGAAGACAGGGCTTTCTTTCTTTATCGCATCGGAAAAATCTACAAGACCCGTCTGAACCGTCCCGATAAAGCGGCCGCCTATTGGAGGGAAACCGCGAAACGGTATCCTAAAACGGCATTCGGACGAGAAGCCGCCAATAAACTGTAATCTCCTCTTCCCTCATTATTTCATTTTCCTATTCCCATCTTATGAGCGACGATTTTTTCGACTTATTCAACCCACCCGAAAGGCAGATGTCCTCCTCTACCCCTGTTGATCCTGCTCAATCGGTCTCCCAACAAATCGCATGGCTACGCAGTGAACTGGAACGTCATAATCGCTTGTACTACGAGGATGCTGATCCGGAAATATCGGATGCCCAGTATGATGCCATGTTCCGCGAACTGGAGGATATGGAGAAAGAGCATCCGGAACTGGACTCCCCCAATTCTCCTACCAGGCGTGTGGGAGGAGCTCCTCTGGAAGGGTTCAACCAGATCCGCCATGCAGTCCCCATGCTGTCCATTGACGATGTATTCGAACATCCGGACGAACTGGTTCCCGATGCAGAACTCATCGATTACTACGAACGCACGGTTAAAACCCTGGGGGTAGAAAATGTCCTGGTAACGGTCGAACCCAAAATTGACGGTGTCGCCGTTACCCTGATGTACAGGAACGGTTCCCTTGCCTATGCGGCTACCCGGGGGGATGGGGAGATAGGGGATGATATTACCTCCAACATCAGGACGATACGGAAAATTCCCCTGATTTTGCCGGCAGAGGCTCCCGAAATATTGGAAGTCCGGGGAGAGGTCTTCATGCCCAGCGAAGGCTTTGCCCGGCTTAATGCCGAGCGCGATCTCGAAGGATTGCCCGCTTTCGCCAATCCACGCAACGCGACTGCTGGTACGCTGAAACTTCTGGACTCCCGGCAAGTAGCCAGGCGGCCTCTATCCTTTATTGCCCATGGACTTGGCGATTACCATGGACCGGAACTGAAGTCTGCCTCGGATTTCTGGGCTCTCCTTCAATCCTGCGGACTCCCCTGTAATACTCCGGTTATCGAAGCGGCAACTCTGGATGAAGTACGGGAAGCAGTACGGCGCATTGACCGCGAACGCCATGGATTCCCTTTCGGTACCGATGGGGCTGTAGTCAAGGTATCCGATATGGGATTGCGCTTGAAGCTCGGAACAACGGCCCGTGCTCCAAGATGGGCTGCCGCCTACAAATTTCCACCGGAACAGAAGGAAACACTGTTAAAGGACATTTCCATCCAGGTCGGCAGGACGGGAGTATTAACCCCGGTGGCGGAACTGGAACCTGTCAATCTTTCCGGTTCGACGGTTTCGCGCGCCACTCTGCACAACCAGGATGAAATCGCGCGCAAGGACATTCGCATCGGCGATACGGTTCTTGTCGAAAAAGCGGGAGAAATCATCCCGGCCGTCATCAAAGTCAACATGGACAAACGTCCTGCCGGTTCTCAGCCTTATTCTCTCGTAGAAGCCATCCATGGAGTATGTCCGGCGTGTGGAAGCCCGATCTCCCGACAAGAAGGCATGGTTGCCTGGAAGTGTACCAACTTCACCTGTCCGGCCCAGGCTGTTTCCCGCATTTCCCATTTCTGTTCACGGGCAGCCCTGGATGTGGAGAGTATCGGTACCAGCGTGGCTGAAGCCCTTGTCGCCCGAGGCATAGCGCACTCCCCCCTGGATTTATTTTCCCTGAAACTCGATATACTTGCCAATTTGAACCTTGGCACGGAAGACGAGCCGAGACGATATGGAGAAAAGAATGCATTAAAAGCACTGGAGGCGCTCCGCCTATCACCCCATCTGGGTATGGAACGCTGGTTGATTGCTTTCGGTATTCCCCAGGTCGGAGAAGTTGTCGCCAAGTCCCTGGCGGACACACACCGCGATCTGGCAGATTTGGCCTCTTCCCAGTATCTGAACGACCTGCTTCGCCTCGACGAATTGGCAGCACAGCTCCAAGAAGCCAATCCCAAGACGCGAGCCAATAAAAAACGCATCAAGGAACATCCTGAGGATATGGAGACCATCCATGATGAATTTGCCCATCTGCTGCAAGAGTATTCCTCCCTGGCCGTCCCCTATTTGGAACGCGGCTACATCCGCGAGTTGAAGGGGAAGCAGGGGGGGATTCCTGCCTATGGATCGGATATTGGGCCGGTAGCATCACGGGAAGTACTGAACTTCTTTTCCTCCCAAGCCGGGCAAGACGTTCTGCGCCGGTTAAAGGAGTTCGGCATTGAGCCCACCTCCCAATCCTACAGATTCAATTTGCTGGAAACTCCGGCAGGCGCCTTGTCCGGCAAAAGTTTCGTCCTGACCGGAACTCTCAGTCAGCCCCGAAGTCATTTTGAGAAACTGATTACCGACAATGGAGGGAAAATTCTCTCCGCCATCTCCAAATCGACAGGTTATCTCCTGGCTGGAGAAGGTGGAGGCTCCAAACGTGACAAAGCCGTTAAGTTCGGTATTCCGATCCTCTCCGAAGAAGATTTCATGAACATGCTCAAATCCTGATCCCCCTCCCAATTTACCATGGCTACCATTATTCTAGGAGTCACCGGCTCCATTGCAGCATACAAGGCTGCCGACATTTGTTCCCGTCTCGTCAAATTCGGTCACGAAGTCCATTGTGTCTGCACGGCGAAAGCCCTCGAATTCATCACACCCCTGACCCTGCAGACTCTTTCACGAAACCGGGTGTTTTCCTCCTTTGAGGATGAGAAAGACGAGTGGATGCCGCCCCATATCGATCTTGCCGTCAAGGCGGACTTGTTTGTCGTCGCCCCTGCATCGGCCAATACCATCTCCAATATGGCGCGAGGGGCCGCTCCGGACATGCTAACATCTACTTATCTGGCTACGCGGGCTTCCGTTCTCATCTGCCCGGCTATGAATACATGGATGTGGGCTCACCCCGCCACTCAAGAGAACGCAAGTATTCTGGCCGCCCGGCCCAAGCACCACATTCTGGGACCGGCAGAGGAAGGAGTTCTCGCATGCGGAGTACGGGGTGCTGGAAAACTCGTCCCTGTCGACGACATTATCCTGAAAATCCAAGACCTTCTTTCGTGAAGAAAGCCATAAATAGCTCACTTTTTCCTTTTTCCCGTGCTTATGATTGCCTATCATCGGTTTCATGAAAGCACTGCCTCTTCTTCTGACGTTCGTGTGTTTAAGCTCCTGCGAAACGAAGTTTCCCGTCAGTTTCCACATGGAAGATACGCAGGATATCGGAAGAGCGTTCGGAACGAACGATAAATTTACCATTCGTCAAGGAACTCAGACCTTTGAAAAAGCGCCGTTTATTTCCCAGAAAGATTTCGAAAGCTACCGTTCCTTCCGGGCAGAAGATGGAACATTCGGTGTTGTCTTCAATGTGAAAAAGCCCCTTTGGTCACGGGTGGAAGCCACCACAACACAAAATCTCGGCAGCAATATTTTGCCCATGGTCAACGGGCACCCCATGGAATTGATCCGTCTCTATAAGGAACCTATCAGGAATGGCAAACTTGTCGTCTGGGGTGGTTTTACTCCTGCTGATCTGGCAGTCCTGGCCGAAGTCGTGCCCCCTTTGGATCCCGAACGGGAAAAACCCGTACTGGATCAGGCATCTTCCTCCAAACCCAACCTGAGTATCAGCCCGCAGGAATGGGCTGAAAAGGAAAAGGAAAAAAACGAACGTAAAGTTATCTCCGAAAAACGGGGACGGTTCTAAATATCCGCTCGTTTACCCTTCCCACATTCGTACTTTTAGTTTCCCGTGGCTTCATTCAGGAATATTCTTGCCGGAATCAGCATCACCATTGCAGCATCCTGCATGGCGGTTCCGGCTCATGCCATCCTGTTAAGGCTGCCTACGGCCAATGACGCACTCTTTCGCAACAAGCCGGAAGATTTCTTCATGTATGTCGACCGTACGTTCGAGGGCGTCAAAAGCAAACCTTGGGAGGGTGGCCAATACGGCTTCACCCGTACTCTTGTCCGGACACAAGCAGGGCCGGTCGCTACAAAATTTCATGAAGGCATTGACATCAAACCTCTGAAAAGAGATGCCACGGGTGCGCCTCTTGACATGGTGCACCCTGTTGCCGGCGGACGCGTCGTCCATGTATCCGACAACCCAAGGGACAGTTCCTATGGGCGTTATGTCGTTATCGAACACACTCTGCCGGATGGCCCTCTTTACAGCCTGTATGCCCACCTGGCCTCGACGAATTGCAAGCTTGGAGATGTCGTTGGTACCGGCAATACTATTGGGAAGCTGGGGTATTCCGGTGTCGGTATCAACAAGGAGCGAGCCCATGTTCATTTGGAACTCTGCCTCCTGCTGAACAGGAACTTTCAGAAGTGGTACGACGGGCGTAAACTCGGCACACCAAACAAGCATGGTATTTTCAACGGATTAAATCTCTCCGGATTCAATCCAGTGGATGCCCTCATGATTTGCAAGGACGGAACACCCTTCAACCTAAGCCAATACATTTCCGGTCTCCCTCCCCAATATACGGTTCGCGTACCTAATGCGGGGACTCCCGACATGGTAAAACGATATCCATTTCTGCTCAAACAGGGATCGAACAATCCCGCTTCCTGGGAGATTGCCCTGACTGATTCCGGAGTACCTGTTTCCTTCACGCCTTCGGCGGAGCCATGTGCCGAACCTATTGTCATTAGTGCCGTGCCTCACCCCTTTTCACAGCTTTACAGAACGGTCAACCGAGTGAAGGGCTCCAGCAAAGCCCCCATCCTGACACCCTCCGGGAAAAGTTACATCAAACTGTTAACCATGAGTGCTCCGGAAAACTCGTCGGACAACTGACCACCAAGACAATTCGTCCATGTACCTACTGCTTTCATCACCCTATCTCTCCACGGCAACCAGAAAAGCAGCACATGCCTGTCTGATCGGCATGATGGCCGGCCTCTATATGGCTGTGGCTCTCCCGGCACAGGCCGAACCGGAACAATCCGAATCAGGAACGGCAACGGGAGACGGCATTAAAATCCCCGGAGCTTCCTTTCAGGAAGGATTGAAATCACTCCGCAGCAATGTCCCTCTTGTTGCAGCTCGCCATTTCAGGAAATCGCTCGATGCCAATTCTAAAAATTGGTCACGGGAACAGATAGTCATTGTCAGTCAATATCTAGCAGAATCCCTGATCCGCGGAGGGAGCTATCAGGAAGGGTTGGAACTCCTTTCTTCCCTGCCTCAGAATCCGGCCAACAACTACTGGACTGCTATCGGATTGATTGGACAGGGATCTCTGTCTAAAGCCCTCCAATGGCTCGTACGGACGGACTTGTCTCAATCTCCGGAATGGGTCCCGTACTTTCTCCAGGCACGAGCGGTTATTGCCGGTCGACTGCATGATTACCAGTTACTTCAAGCCAGCCTGGCTTCCCTGGTTGCTCTCAATCAAGGGGAATTGTCCGCCCGGGCCGCTGTCTGGCTTGCCGACTTCCAGATCAGGAAAAAAGAATATGAGCAAGCAGCAAAAACTCTGGCCCCCCTCCTGAAATCGCCGTCTACTCCCGAGGCTGGATCCGGACAACCGACTCCCCGTGAAGAACCTTCATGGATGGCCGTCATCAAGCCTCTTGCCCAAGTCGTACATGCCAATCTTCTCGCCAGCCAGGGACAATGGGACGAAGCCCAAAACGAACTGAAAACGCTTGCTTCTGCCAAAAATGCTCCGGACAAGGTAAAAGACCTGGCTCTTGTCGCCTCCGCCTTTCTGAAAATCGAACGGGAAAATGCATCTTCCGGTTCGGAATCCTCCTCCCCTGCCCCTGCTTCTACGGGAAGTGCAACTACGGACAATACGGATTATATGGGAGAAGACCAACTTCTTGCCTTCATTTCCAGCAATCCTGATTCCGCTCTTTTGACGGATGTCTTTTTAGTCCTGATGCGGGAAAAAACGTTTTCTTCCAATCCGCAGGCTTTGGAAAAGCTGACGTCTTGGGCAAACGGTTCCGACAATACCCGCCAGCCTCTGGCTGCCTATGCCCTGTGCGATGTCCTGGCAGGAAAAAAGGACTATGAGGAAATAATCGACCTGACCAGGAGAACTCTTAAAAAATCTCCCGCCAATCCTGTTTCCGAATCACTCTTGTTGAAAGCGCTCGGTATCCTGCTCAAGCAGGGACTTGTCGATCAGGCCGATGCGTTGATCAAAGAATTTCCCGGCTTCAAATCCGCTGCAGTCCGCTTCGAGGCCGGACGGATTGCCTATGAACAGCAGCGTTTCGATGATGCCCTCAATGCGTTCAAATCCGTAATTAGAACCGGAGGAGGAGACAATCTCATTTCCTCCGCCCTCTACAATGCCAACCTGACGGCACTGGAACTGGCGGATAAGAGTTCCCTTAAGGATGTGATGCAACAAACGGTAATGGACTCCAAATTGCGAGAAGCCCTTGCCTATGAGCAGGCTCACTATTCCGCCCAGAGGATGATGCCGGAGGCTCTGGAAGAACTTCGGAAAATGATCGCCGACTATCCCTCTTCACCTTGGGTGATTCCTGCCCGCCTCGACATGGCGGAAGTCATGCTGAACCTCAATCCTCCGGATGTAGACGGAGCCGTCCAGCAAATATCCCTGCTGAAAGAGGACGACATGGATGAAGAACAAAAATTGCGCCTCATTCGCTTGAATATTATGGTTCCGGAAATCCGGCAAAATTGGGCGGAAGCTATTTTTACCGCGCGCAAGGCTTTGAAACAGTATCCCAACGCTCCGTGCGCCGATGCCATTCAATTGAAACTGGGAGAACTGCTCTATAAGAACGGCAGCTTCAACGAGGCTCTCCTTGTGCTGCAGCCATTCGCTTCACAATATCCCGATTCCGACTTGCAACGCGCAGCCCTGTTTCTCGCAGGCAAAGCTGCGGAACAATGCAATACTCAGAGTTCTCTGGATACGGCCCTGACCCTGTTCCGGCAACTGGCTCATACGCCGGGCAAGCTGGCTCTCTCCTCGGAACTGGAAATTGCCACCCTCCTCCTCAGAAGCGGCAAGTCCCGCGAAGCTATTGCATCCTTGAACGAACTTCTTCAGCGTAAATTACCATCGACCATCCGCCTCCAGGCACTTTCCACAGAAGCCGATGCCTGGGCCTCTCTGGGAGAATCCGATCCCGAATCCCTGACCAAAGCCCGGGAATTCTGCACGAGGATGCTTGAGATGCCTAACATTCACCTCTACTGGAAATTTAAAGCGCTTTCACAACGAGCCCAGTTTGCCGAAAAGCAAGGAGATATGGAGGCCGCCCTGCATGATTACTCGACTATTCTCCAATACAAGCCCGACCCTCATTCCGTGGATAAGCGCGATTGGTACTGGTTCTACAGCGCCGGTTTTGCTGCCTTGCATATCCTCGAGCTGCGTCAAGATTGGCAGGCTGCCTTGAATCTTGCCGTCCGTCTTTCCAAAACAACCGGACCCAAGGCACGTGAAGCCGCCAACAAGGCACGCCGCATCAAGCTTGAGCATTTCATCTGGAACGATCCTGAAACGGATGCCGTATCCCAGCCAACCGAGGAGGAAACGAAACTCGCCCCTCCTGCGGCACAGTAATATCCCATTTCTCCGCCATGATTCAAGACCCCAAAGGCAAATCCTGGAGGCCGAATGCCGCCGCTGTCATTCTGAGTACGGATGGCAAGGTTCTCCTGGGCAAAGATGCAGGACGTAATACTTACTGGCATTTCCCCCAGGGAGGTGCCGTCAAAGGAGAAACCATCGAACATGCCCTGGCCCGGGAAGTATGGGAAGAAGTTGGTTTACGCCCGGGTGACTACATTATTGCCAAGACGCTCTCCGGACTGAGATACAAGTATCCGGAAAACAACAGTAAAAGCGGCAAATGGATCGGTCAGGAGCAAACCTACTTCCTGCTCATTTGCAAAAAGGACAATCCCAAGACATCCGTCAACAGGAGCCCCGAATTTTCAAAAATCAGATGGTTTGACCGGAAAGAATTGAAACTCAACCTCTTTCCAAAATTCAAACGCTCGGTTATCAAAAAGGTCCTCGATGAATTTTTCCCGTCTGTCAAATTGACGGCACCGTCCAAATCTCCGCTTTTTTCAGAAGCCCAACATATTTACCCTATTAATCAATCTCTTCCCGTTATGGACAGATATCTTGTGCCGGCCGGCATCAAACTCAATCTCAAAGACTATGCCCCCGATGACAAATCACTTTTTTCCGGGAGCAAGGAAGAAGCTCTGATTGAGTTTGACACCCTCAATAAGGAGTTTCAGGAATTACAAAGGAAGATGTATGCAGAAAACAAACACCGTATTCTCGTCGTCTTCCAGGCCATGGATGCCGGAGGCAAGGACGGTTGTATCAGAAACGTCTTTTCCGGTATCGATCCCCAAGGCCTCCGCGTCGTTCCTTTCAAGAAACCCACCGCAGACGAATTGGCCCATGACTATCTCTGGCGCATTCATCGGGAAGTCCCGGGAAATGGGCAGATAGCTGTTTTCAACCGCTCCCATTACGAAGATATTATCGCTGTCAAGGTGAAGAGGATCTTCCCGGACGAAGTCTGGAAAAGAAGATACCGCTCTGTCATTGACTTCGAACATATGCTGGCCAGCGAGGGTACGGAGATCATTAAAATATTCCTCAATATCTCCAAGGGCGAACAAAAAGCACGCCTGGAAGGTCGCCTGCGCAACCCTGACAAGGTCTGGAAATTCCAAATGGACGACCTTGATGACAGAAACAGATGGGACGAATTTCAGGGCGCTTATCGCGAGCTAATCGAGGCGACTTCTTTCCAGCACGCTCCTTGGTATATTATCCCCGCCGATCGCAAATGGTACAGAAACCTCATAGTAACAAGGATTCTTGTCGAAAAATTGCGCTCTCTCAACTGCGAATACCCTCAATTATCCTTCGATCCATCCACCATTCGAGTGAACGATTAATTCGATTTGATTTTCTGCCGAGCTCTTCATGCTAAAGTTTTCTCAAAAAATAGTTTGAACGTTTGTTCTTATATTGTATTCTAACGTGTGGAGGATCTGGGAGAGGAAAATCCGATCCCAAGGTAATCTTACACACATACACACGCAACCTAACATCGTACATGAAAGGCAATTCCAAAATAATAAAGAAAGGGGCAATGCTGCTGGCATCCGAAAGAAATGAATATATCTTGAGGCTACTGGCAGAACAAGGGGCAGCAAGAACCACCCAGCTTGCTAAATCGATGAACGTTACCGATGAAACGGTGCGAAACGATTTAATCAGACTTGAGCAAAGCGGTCTTCTCGTGCGAGTTCATGGTGGCGCTGTTTCGTTGAACAAAAAGACGAGCAATGAAAACCTGCTGAAGCATACGACCTATGATGTGGAACTTGCCAAGGCGGTTGTCAGACACATGCAACCTCATTCGACCATCTTTTTGGACGGAGGCACGCTGGGTAATCTCATCGCCTCCTACCTTCCGGCCGAAGATATGACTGTTGTATCCAATAGCACCACGGTGATCGAACGTCTCAAGTCCAATAACAATATCGAAGCATATTGTACCGGAGGATTGCTGGATCGCAAGTCCGGCCTTTTCATCGGCCACAGGGCTGCCGATTCGCTCGGACACATGGGACTGGACAACATCATCCTCATCGCCGATTCGTATTCGGCATCGCGCGGTCCCGGATTTTCCAGCCAGGGCAAGGCGGAATTCTTTGAAAAGATTCTTCCCTTCACGAAATCCCTGTGCGTCGTCTGTCCTTCCGCAAGCATGCAGGGACCGTCCTCCTACTACACCATCCCCCTGTCGAAAGTTAACCTTTTGATCACGGATGAGAATGTCGATGAAGAAGAACTTCACGACATCGAACAAACCGGGGTTGTCGTCGAACAAGCCTGATTCCCTGAACGAAACCGTTCTTCCTCGCAGGGCTGGGTGTTCAAGCATCCGGCCCTGCTTTTTTAGGCTCGTTTTGTTTCAAAAATGTATGACAAATTTGTAATATATCAAGCCGATATTCCAAATTTGTCATTCATTGTTTCAAGGGTAATTATCACTAATATCACATAATTAATTCATTATCAGTACTCTCTATTAATTTTAAAAAGTTGGCATGGTATTTGCAAATAAAAAGACGTCCGGACAAGAAACCGGAACACTAATTCAGGAACACAATCCCCACTATGAATATGGAATCAATCCCTGCACATCCCGCCTCCGGTTTATCCCGCATTGAAGAAATCTACGGGAAAGACGTCTTCGGCCTCAGCACAATGAAGCGTTACCTCTCCCGGGATGTGTACAAGAATTTGCTCAATACGATCAAGAAAGGAAGCAAGCTGGATTCCAGCATCGCCGACGAAGTTGCCGAAGCCATGAAGCAATGGGCTATCAGTAACGGAGCAACCCATTATACGCACTGGTTCCAGCCATTGAATGACGCGACGGCCGAAAAGCACGAGGCCTTTTTGGAAATGGACGGAGGAATGGCCTCTCTTGAGTTCTCGGGTAAGAGCCTGATCCAAGGAGAACCGGATGCATCGAGTTTTCCCTCCGGTGGCCTTCGCGCTACATTTGAAGCTCGCGGCTACACAGCCTGGGATCCCACCAGTCCCGCCTTTATTAAAAGGACCAACGGAAGTGCAACTCTGTGCATTCCGACTGCATTTTGTTCATACACGGGACAGGCTCTCGACAAGAAGACCCCCCTGCTCCGTTCCATGAAAGCCGTTACCGGGCAAGCCCAGCGCATTCTAGCCTGCTTTGGAGAAAAACCGGATATCGTGGTCAATTCCAGTCTCGGTGCGGAACAGGAATACTTCCTTGTGGATCTTAAACTCTACACTCAAAGACCGGACCTGATCATGTGCGGACGAACCATTTTCGGCAATGTTCCTCCCAAGCACCAGCAGATGGAAGACCACTACTTCGCCAGCATTAAGGAACGTATCCTGGAGTTCATGTCGGAAGTAGACGAATCCCTGTGGCGTCTCGGCATTCCGGCTAAAACACGCCACAATGAAGTCGCTCCGGCACAATTTGAAATCGCTCCTATCTTCGAGGGAATCAACTTGGCTGTGGATCATAACATGCAGCTCATGGAAGTTCTCAGCAAAACAGCGACCAAGCACGGCTTTGCATGCCTCTTCCATGAAAAGCCCTTCGACGGCATCAACGGATCCGGCAAACACAACAACTGGTCCCTGGGTGCCCCCGGATTCGGCAGTTTACTCAACCCTGGCAAAAGCCCGCATGAAAATGCCATCTTCCTGACTTTCCTGTGCGCCGTGATTGAAGCAGTGGACAAACATGCCGATCTTCTGAGAGCTTCCGTCGCTAAGGCAGGCAACGATCACCGCCTCGGTGCCAACGAAGCCCCCCCCGCTATTATCTCCATTTATTTGGGCGATCTGCTGGACGAGATCATCAATCAGATCGAACAAGGACAGACGGTGGCATCCCGCCAAAGCGGAGTCATGAAAATCGGAGTCGATTCCCTGCCCGAGTTCCCTCTGGATACATCGGATCGCAACCGCACAAGCCCGTTTGCCTTTACCGGCAACAAGTTTGAGTTCCGCGCCGTCGGTTCCTCTCAAACCTGTGCCTGGCCGATGACCGTATTGAACTTGATTGTTGCGGAAGCCCTTGATCGCATTGCTTCCATTCTGGAACCTGTTGCCGGCAAACCCGAATTCCGCAGTACACTGCAGGAAACACTCCGGGACATCGTGAAGAAGCACAAGAGAATCATCTTCAACGGAAACGGATACAGTGACGAATGGATCAAGGAAGCGGAACGCCGCGGCTTGCCCCACCTTCGTACAACCCCGGAAGCCCTGGCCATTTTGGAACTGCCGGAAACAGTGAAACTTTTCAGCGATTACGGAGTCATGTCTCCCTCCGAATTGCATGCCCGGTACGAAACCCAAATGGAAATCTACGGTAAGGAACTGGACATTGAGGCAAAAACAGCAGCGGAAATGGTGCGTACACTCTACATCCCGGCTGTTTCCAAGTACCTCTGCCAGTTACACAAGACTATCGCTTCCATGTCCGCGAACCATGTGTCCGCCAGAAGCGAATGCCTGGCCGGCATTGCCGCCAGCATCGGCAAACTCTGCGATGATCTGCCTGCCCAGCTGGCAGCGCTGGAACATTGCGACTCATTCGAAAGCCAAAAATCGGCAATGGCCACTCTGCGGTTCACCATCGACAGCCTGGAAGCGCTAACCGACCATTCCGTCTGGCCCGTGCCGACATACGCCCAATTACTCTATATCCGATAACCATCAACATCACTGTCGGCCCGCCTGCTCGCCCCTTTCCCGGCTGCATGCGGGTCGACCGTACCCCACCAGCCACATGCAATTCAGTTCATACCTCCCCCAACCACAAGGACTTTACCATCCTCAACACGAGCACGACGCTTGCGGCGTCGGCATGGTCTGCGATATTAAAGGCCGAGCTTCGCATGACATCGTCCTCAAAGGCATGACCGTGCTGGAACGCCTCCTGCATCGCGGGGCCGCCGGCAGCGATCCGGACACCGGAGACGGTGCCGGTATCCTCATTCAGCTCCCTCATGCGTTCCTTGAGGCCAGTTGTCCCGACATATCTTTCCCAGAGCCGGGGTGCTACGGTGCCGCCTGTGTTTTTCTACCCACAGATGACTCTCTGGCAAGCAGATGCATGAAAATCGCAGAAGATTGTATCCTCAAGGACGGATTCCGTCTCCTGGGATGGAGAACCGTCCCCGTCAATCTGGATGCCATTGGTGTCCAAGCTCGTCTTTCAGCTCCATCGATCCGCCAATTTTTCATCGTCCCCGGTAACGAACAACTCCGGGGGGAAGATCTGGAACGATCTCTTTATATTCTCCGCCGCACAATAGAGCGAACCATGGACGAGGCTCTGCCGGAACTGGGAGACAGGTTTTATATTGCCAGTCTTTCGGCCCGGACCCTCATCTACAAGGGGCTTTTGAAGGCTCCTCAGCTTCCCCGGTTTTACCAGGATTTAACGGATCCCAGGCTTGTTTCCGCAGTAGCCGTCGTCCACCAGAGATATTCGACTAATACATTCCCTTCCTGGCCCCTGGCACATCCCTTCCACATGCTTGCACACAACGGGGAGGTTAACACAATCAAGGGCAATATCAATCAGATGAATTCCCGGGAAAACTTTTTGTCCTCCCCCTTGTTCGGGGAAAACATTTCCCGCATTCTGCCTGTCATACGTTCCGGGCAAAGCGATTCCGCCTGTCTTGACAATGTTCTGGAATTGCTTGTCCGAGCCGGCCGCAGCCTGCCTCACGCCATGATGATGCTGATTCCCCAGGCATGGGGAAGCCGTCATTTCATGAGTGAAGATGTCAGAGGATTTTTCGATTTCCACGCCGGTATCATGGAACCATGGGACGGTCCGGCTGCCGTTTGCTTTACGGATGGACTGGGCGCCGGAGCCATGGTGGATCGCAACGGTCTGAGGCCGGTGCGCTACACGGTTACAAGTGACGGATTGCTTGTTCTGGCATCCGAAGCCGGCGTTCTGGACCAGGAGCCGGCTCTGGTGATCAAACGCGGATGCCTGCATCCCGGACAAATGCTCTGGGTCGACTTTGCTGCCGGACGCATTGCATATGACAGCGAGATCAAAACCCATGTTTCTCGCCTCCAGCCCTATCGTCGCTGGTGCGAGGAAAACCGTATCCATGTCCACGGATTTTTCGATTCCGTTATGGCACCTACCGTCAACCGTGAACTTCTGCCCAGTCGCCACGCTCTATTCGGCTACACGAAGGAAGATTTGGAACTTATCCTCTCCCCCATGGCAAAAACGGGCGTCGATCCCATCGGTTCCATGGGTAACGATACGCCCCTGGCAGTCATGTCGGAACGCCCCCAACTGCTATTCAACTATTTTAAGCAATTGTTCGCGCAGGTTACCAATCCTCCGATTGATCCGATCAGGGAAGAACTTGTCATGTCGCTCACTACCTTCATCGGCAACCCACCCAACATCCTGGAGGAAACTCCCGCCATGGCGCGATTGATCAAACTGGATCGTCCCATCCTGACATCCGGAGATCTGGACCGCCTCCGAGAGTGCAAGGAACCGGATTTTCGTTCTCTCACCCTGGAGCTTTCATTCGATGCATCGGCTCCCGACTCTTTGGAAACAGGTCTGGACGATCTTTGTGCACGGGCGGAAAAAGCAGTGCGCACAGGGTATTCCATTCTCATCCTCTCCGACCGCAATCTGCCGCCGGACAAAGCTCCCATACCATCGCTTCTGGCAGTATCCGCCGTCAACGCCCACCTCGTCAATCTGGGACTTCGTACGGGATCCGGCCTAATTGTCGATACCGGAGAAGCTCGTGAAACGATGCATTTTGCTCTGTTGCTCGGGTACGGTGCCACGGCTATTTGCCCCTATCTCGCCATAGAGACAATTACGAAATTGTGGCAGGACGGAGCACTGGGAGAATCCATTTCCGAAGCCCGGGCGCTTACCAATTACATCAAGGCCCTGGACAAGGGATTGCTTAAAATCATGAGCAAAATGGGAATTTCCACATTGCGCAGCTACCGGAGGGCTCAGGTTTTTGAAGCTATCGGCCTGGATCGTTCGATGGTGGATCGCTACTTCACCGGAACTGAATCCCGAGTCGGCGGAATAGGGTTAAAGGAAGTGGGACGAGAAACGCTCATGCGCTACGAAACATCCCGCCAAGAACATATCGAACTGGAAAACGCCGGAATCTACAAGTACCGTAAGGGAGGAGAAAAACACCTCTGGACGTCTGAACTCATCGGACTTTTCCAGCGTGCCGTCAGGAATGCCGACTACGGCAAATTCAAGGAATTTACCGCGAAAATGGACGATGCTTCGCAGAACCTTTGCACTTTGCGCGGATTGTTCCGGTTCAAGGAGACGACGCCAGTCCCACTTGAAGAAGTGGAATCTGCTCTCCAAATTGTCAAAAGATTCGTCAGCGGCGCCATGTCTCTGGGTGCTATCTCCCGGGAAGCACACGAGAGTATCGCCATTGCCATGAACCGCCTCGGCAGCATGTCCAACTCCGGCGAGGGCGGAGAAGATCCAGCCCGCTACATCCCCCTGGAAAACGGGGATTCCCTCTGCTCCGCCATCAAGCAGGTTGCTTCGGGCCGATTCGGCGTGACGGCAGAGTACCTGGCACACGCCAAGGAGATACAAATCAAAATTGCCCAGGGAGCCAAGCCGGGAGAAGGAGGTCAACTTCCCGGAGGAAAAGTGAATGAAGAAATTGCCCGCGTGCGTCATTCCACGCCCGGAGTAACCTTGATTTCTCCCCCGCCTCACCACGACATTTATTCCATCGAAGACCTGGCTCAATTGATCTACGACCTGAAGAATGCCAATCCGGAAGCCCGGATATCGGTCAAGCTGGTCTCCGAAGTCGGCGTAGGAACAGTTGCGGCAGGCGTCGCCAAGGGTGGGGCTGACATGGTGCTGGTTTCCGGTCATGACGGAGGCACGGGAGCTTCTCCCCTGACATCAATCATGCATGCAGGCCTCCCTTGGGAGCTGGGACTTGCAGAAACCCAGCAAACTCTTGTCCTAAACAATCTGAGGGGTTCCGTCCGCCTGCAGACGGACGGTCAGCTCAAGACGGGGCGCGACGTGATCATTGCCACTCTTCTGGGAGCGGAAGAGTACGGTTTTGCTACGTCGGTTTTGATCGCCATGGGGTGTGTCCTCATGCGCGTTTGTCAAAAGAATAGCTGCCCGGTCGGTGTGGCCACCCAGGATCCGGAACTCCGCAAAAAATTCCGTGGAAAGCCCGAATATATTGTCCACTTCCTCATGTTTGTTGCAGAAGAAGTCCGGGAATACCTGGCTCGGCTCGGATTCCGTTCCATCGATGAAGCTGTAGGAAGAACAGACCTGCTGGACATCAATCCGGCCATTGAGTATTGGAAGACGAGGAATCTCGATTTCTCGTCCCTTCTGTCTCCCGTTGCCAATCAGTCAGGACATCCCGTTCGTTTCACAACGCCGCACGACCACGGAGTCGAACGTTTCTTCGACGGTAAATTCATGGAATTTACCCGTCCGGCACTGGAGTCGGGCCGCCCGGTAGAAGCCGCTTTCCCGGTAGCCAACACGGATCGTTCCGTTGGGACCATGTTGTCCGGCAAAGTCGCCCTGGCTTACGGTCATGAAGGATTGCCGGATGATACTGTCCGTCTCCATTTCCGCGGTACAGCAGGACAATCGTTCGGAGCTTTTCTGGCTCACGGAGTTACCTTGACCCTGACAGGGGAAGCCAACGACTACCTGGGTAAAGGGCTTTCCGGAGGCAGAATCATCGTCCGCCCCTTTGAAGCGGCTACCTATTCTCTGGAAGATAACATCATTGCGGGGAATGTCCTGTTGTATGGAGCAATCAACGGTACGGTATTTATCAATGGTGCAGTCGGTGAACGTTTCGCCGTCCGCAATTCCGGGGCAACAGCAGTCGTCGAGTGTACAGGCAATCATTGCTGCGAGTACATGACGGGCGGTACAGTCGTTGTCCTCGGACCGACGGGGGTTAACTTCGGGGCAGGCATGAGTGGCGGTTTTGCCTATGTGCTGGACGAAGACGGTTCATTCGACCGCCGCTGCAACCTATCCACTATTGACCTGGAACCGGTCAAAGCACCGGAGGATGTGGCACGCCTGCATTCCCTGATTGAGGAACATGCGGAACTAACCGGTTCCCCTCTGGCCCGCCGTATCCTGGAATCATGGAATGACGTATTGCCAAAGTTCGTCAAGGTGTTTCCGATGGAATACCGGCGGGTTTTGAGTACAATGAATGCACAGGAAGTCCCTGCCCCTCAATCCGTCCACATTCGGCATTAATCTTCAGTCACTCATTCCACTATGACGCCCCATCCTACGCTTGCCGGAAACAGCACCGAACTGGAAATCCTGCTGGAAATTTCCAAACTCCTCGTCCGGCGCAATCATATGGATGAACTCTGGGATAAAATTCTGGAGGTACTCAGGGGAAGGCTGCCCATCACACGGGCAGCCCTTACCCTCCGCCATAGCCACGAACTTGTCATTGAAGCTTCGTTCGGATTGACGGATTTGGCCCGTTCGCTCGGCAAATACAGAATTGGGGAAGGTGTAACGGGGAGGGTCGCCCAGTCGGGAAAACCGGAGGTCATTCCCGACACGACAACCGACCATACCTTCCTCAATCGAACGCGCATCAGGAAGGAAGACCAACCGGAATCTTTCCTCTGCGTCCCCATCATCCATGACGAAGTCGTCATTGGTACATTTTCGATCGATTACCCTCAGCAAAGCCCGGAGGAACTGGATAAACTCCTGAACCTGATGATTGTCCTGGCGAACATTATGGCCGATGCCGTGGAGGCATTCCGTGCCGAAGTCGAAGAACGCGAGCACTTGCAAACGGAAAACGACCGTCTGCGTCAACAACTCGGACGCCAGACCCGCCTGCCGGGACTCATCGGCAATTCATCTCCCATGCGGGAGATTCAGTTGCAGATCATCCAGGTAGCCCGTTCTTCTGCAACAGTCCTGATTCGTGGAGAATCCGGTACGGGCAAGGAACTGATCGCCCAATCCATTCACTACAATTCCGACAGGAAACAGGGACCGTTTATTGCCGTCAACTGTGCGGCTCTACCCGAAAACCTGGTAGAATCCGAATTGTTCGGCCATGAAAAAGGGGCTTTCACCGGAGCCCACAAAATGAGGAAAGGACGGTTCGAAGCCGCTTCGGGAGGAACGCTCTTTCTTGATGAAATCGGGGATATCTCACCCGGGGTACAGGTCAAACTCCTCCGCGTGCTTCAGGAACGAATTTTTGAACGAGTCGGCGCCCAGGAACCAATCCGTACAAATGTCCGCGTCATCGCTGCCACAAGCCGCAATCTGGAAGAAAAAATGCAGGAAGGCAGCTTCCGGGAAGACTTGTTCTACCGGTTAAACGTTTTCCCCATCATCGTACCTCCACTGCGATCGAGAAAATCGGATATCGTTTCCCTGGCCGACTACTTCCTTGGCAAGTACAATGCCTCGTACAACAAGAATATCCTCCGTATCTCTACGCCGGCAATCAATATGCTCATGTCTTACCACTGGCCGGGTAATGTCCGTGAGCTGGAGAACGTTATCGAACGGGCTGTTCTTGTTTCCGACAATGGAGTTATCAATTCCTTCGACCTCCCTCCATCCCTCCAAACCGCCATTGCCACCAATACATCCATAAGCACGATCCCGGGGACTTCGACCGGGATGGACGCCCAGATAGCTTCCTTTGAAACGGAAATCATCACAGACGCCTTGAAACGCAATCAGGGGAATGTGGCGGCATCGGCTCGCGACCTGCAAACCACAATCCGTAAGCTCCATTATAAAATCAACAAGCTCGGAATCACGCCTCCTTCCTACAAGTAGCCTCATGAAAATCGGCATCATCCAACCCTATGTAACGCCAGGAGATTTTCCCCGGAATGTCCGGGCTATCATCGAAGCCTACCGTGCATGCCTGGACGATGGGGCCGACTTGGTCGCCGCCCCTGCCATGAGTTTGAGTGGGCCTGAACCTGAAGGGCTGCTGCATCGATCCGCTTATGCGAGAGAACACGAAGACGCGCTTCGTTACATGGCTTTGGAAATGGGGAAAGTGCCTCTCATCATGGGATCAGTGGAAGGACTGGATGGTGCGGGACATCCATCCCGCCGGTTTTATGTACTGACGCAGGACTCCGTCTCGAAACTGGATGAATTCCCCGGAGTCATCGATGTCAATAATATCGGGGTATGTCTTGTCAATGGACGGGAATCTTTGAAAGAAATCTCTTCCCGGGTACATGCCGAACTTATCCTCTATTTTCCGGAAGCCCCATGGAGCATGGAACAGACTGTAAATATAGTCGAGGCAGCGCGCCGGACGGCCACGGGATTCCATCTCCCAGTCGGTGTTATCCGACATGCCGGAGGACGTGGCGAAACCGTCGATGCGGGATCCTCTTTCCTGATAGATGGTGACGGCAGGGTGTGCGGCGTTTTGGCCCCGTTTCTTCCCGATGAACGCGTTGTCAATACGATCAAACCAGGGAAACATTCATTCCCTGGTGCCGGGACTGCTCTAAATTTAGCCATTAAGGCCGGTATTCGTGATTTCATTTCCAAAGGCGGCTATGCCGGAGCCGTACTCATGCACGCCGATACTCCGGAGTTCCGCTTGCTGGAATCCCTGGTTACCGAGGCCCAGGGAGAATCCCCCTGTATCTGGGAATCTGCCCCGGATTTGGAGAATCCTTTGAACCGTGCGGAAACCGCCAATCTTCTGCTGCTTTCCCCGTGCCATAAAAACGCTCTGTTTCATGGAGCCAGGCCCGAAGCTCATTATCTGCCTTTTGGTGATTTGTTTGGTAGTGATCTGAAAGGCGGACGTCCGGGACATTTCCGCAGAGGTTCCGAAGATGACATCCTGCATAGCCTGGTTGACCTCCACCGTTCCGGGACTGATCTGATCACGGAAGGGTACTCGGAGATCGATGTCCGCAGTTGTCAGAGAGCTGTGGAACGTTCCGCCTGGTCCCGGAGGCAATCTCCCCCCCTCCTTCATTTATACGGGATGCCGGTACCCTGTCCTCTTCTGCACCGGTTTTCCGATTAAAACGGTTTTTTCCTGATAGCTTTCCTCTTGGCCTTACGTATAATGTGAGCATGTATTTCTCCTCTCGTTTCGGTGTTTTCAAACACGTAATATCCCGTCCTGTACTGGGAAGCCTTTGCTCCGCTCTGATTTGCTTCCCTATTGTGTACGCCGCCCCTCAGGATGACGGCAAGGGTCCCGACGGCCCCGTCTATTCTCCAGGAACCCATTCCATGTACAAAGATGGTTGGATAGACTTCAATAAAAACGGGAAGAAGGATGTTTACGAAGATCCCCTTGCCAAGATTGACGATAGAATCGAAGACCTCCTCTCCCAGATGACTCTGGAAGAAAAAACCTGCCAGATGGTCACCCTCTACGGTTATCGGCGAGTTCTGCCGGATGCTCTCCCTAAACCGGAATGGAAAAACAAGATTTGGAAGGATGGCATGGGAGCCATTGACGAACACTTGAACGGGTTCATCCAGTGGGGACTCCCTCCGTCGGACAATCCCAATGTCTGGCCCGCATCCCGCCATGCATGGGCCCTCAACGAAGTCCAGAAGTTCTTTATAGAAGACACGCGCCTGGGCATCCCCACCGATTTTACCAACGAAGGTATTCGCGGCGTGGAAAGCTATATGGCCACCAATTTCCCCACCCAGCTCGGCATCGGCCATACATGGAACCGACGACTCGTCCGTAAAATCGGTGAAATCACCGGACGGGAAGGACGCCTTCTCGGCTATACCAACGTATATGCCCCGATTCTCGATGTAGGACGCGACCAGCGCTGGGGACGCTACGAAGAAGTATATGGCGAAAGCCCGTACCTCGTCGGAGAACTCGGTGTGGAAATGGCCAAAGGGATGCAGAAAGACTATCAGGTTGCCGCCACGGCCAAGCATTACATTGCTTACAGCAATAACAAGGGGGCGAGAGAAGGCATGTCCCGCGTTGATCCACAAATGTCACCCCGCGAAGTCGAACTGATCCACGTATATCCCTGGCGGAAGGTTATTGGCAAAGCCGGTCTCCTTGGAGCTATGAGCTCCTATAACGACTACGACGGAGAACCGATCCAGAGCAGCAAGTACTGGCTCACGGACCGCCTCCGCAAGGATTTCGGATTTAAAGGTTACGTCGTTTCCGACAGCGATGCCGTCGAATATCTCTATCAGAAGCACAAAACCGCGTTGGACATGAAAGACGCTGTCCGGCAAAGCGTCGATGCCGGGTTGAACATTCGCTGTACTTTCCGGTCTCCGGATTCTTATGTCCTGCCCCTTCGCGAACTCGTGCGTGAAGGAGGATTGAGCATGGAAACCATCGATGAACGCGTCCGCGACATTCTCCGCGTCAAATTCCTCGTCGGCCTTTTCGACCATCCCTACCAAACCGATCTGGCCGCAGCCGACAAGGAAGTCAATTCCGAAGAAAACCAACAGGTCGCTTTGCAGGCTTCCCGGGAAGCCATCGTTCTGCTCAAGAACAAGGACAAAACTCTGCCTCTCGACGCAAACAAACTCAAGAAGGTGGCCGTTATCGGACCGAATGCCGATGAAAAGGCTTTTGCCCTGACTCACTACGGTCCTTTGGCCGTGGAAGTAACCACTGTGCTCGACGGGGTGAAAAAAAAGCTCGAAGGAAAAGCTGAAGTTGCCTACTCCAAGGGGTGCGATCTTGTGGACGCTCGTTGGCCCGAATCGGAAATCGTCCGCATGCCGCTAACAGCCGATGAACAGAGAGACATCGACCAGGCCGTCGAAACCGCCAAGGACAGCGACGTTATCATCGCCGTACTTGGAGGAGGTCCCCGCACATGCGGCGAGAACAAATCCCGCTCTTCCCTGGATCTTCCCGGAAGACAGGAAGATCTCCTGCGCGCTCTGCACGCTACCGGCAAGCCCGTCGTCCTCGTGCTGATCAATGGCCGACCCTTGAGCATTAACTGGGCCGACCAAAACGTGCCCGCTATCGTCGAAGCATGGTATCCCGGTTCTCAGGGGGGGACGGCGATCAGCGACGTCCTCTTCGGGGACTACAACCCGGGCGGTAAACTGACCGTCACTTTCCCGAAGACCACCGGGCAAATTCCGTTCAACTTCCCCTCCCGGCTGGCTTCACAAGTCAACGGAGGAGGCACTCCCGGTCAGAGGGGCAACCAGTCCCGTGTCAATGGTCCCCTTTATCCGTTCGGACACGGTCTGAGCTACACGAGTTTCAAGTACTCCGACCTGAAGATCGAACCCCGGGTCGTGACGCCCAATCAGAAAGTCAAAGTCAGCTTTACCCTCAAAAATACAGGAGACCGTGAAGGGGATGAAGTCGTCCAATTGTACACGCGCGACATCATTTCCTCCATCTCCGGTTATGAAAAGCTCTTGAATGGTTTCGACAGAATCCCTCTGAAGCCAGGTGAATCGAAGCGTGTCGAACTGGAATTGGATCCGCAGGATCTGGCCCTCATCAATGCCCACCGCGAACGTGTCGTTGAACCCGGAGACTTCGAAATCATGATCGGCGAATCCTCTGTCAAAACGAAGTTGAAAGGTACTCTGACGGTCATTGACGCCAATGACCGTCAGGCGCTCTCCCGCCAGCAAAACAAGCCGGAAGGCAAACTCCTCTCCAATATTCTTTCCGCTTCGACCGGACAGAATCTTGCTTCCCGAGCCGTTGACGGAGACAAGACCACATCCTGGCCGGCCAGTGCAGGCGATTATCTGACCCTGTCACTCAAGGAAGGTTCCCAGCCCCGTGAAATTCAGGTAACATGGGGAAAAGGCAGCAAGGCCGATTTCATCATCCAGGTTTCGTCAGGAGGAGGGCAGTTCCTCGATGTCGTGAGCGATACCATCCAATGTGACGCACCCGAAACGAAAACTTACAAATTGAAAGGTACGACGGCCAGCGACGCCCGCATTCTAATATCCCGGGGCAAGGCAGGCATTGCCAATGTGTCCGTTGCCGGATTTGAAGTGAAATAAATTATTTCATCCCGCCCGTCAGCCGTAAATGACCGGTTGGCGGGCGCTTTTCTTTTCCATTTCCTGGCATGATTTCCTACTGTACAAACATTTATCCTGCCGAATCCTGGCAAGAGACTTTTGCTTCTCTGGAAGCCGGGATACCCTCTATTCGCCATTATCTGGAAGAATGGAAATCTCCTGCCCTAAACGCCCCCTTGGGCATCGGGCTCCGGTTGTCGGCTAAAGCGGCGACCGATTTATTGACATTTCCTGGGGAAATAGAACGTCTCAAGCTCTGGCTTTCCGAATGGGATGCCGTCGTCCAAACAATCAACGGATTTCCCTATGGCAACTTTCACGAAGGCCGTATCAAGGAGCTCGTCTTCAAACCGGACTGGACGACATACGAACGGTTCGAGTACACGGAAAAGTTATTGAATATTCTGGCACGGATTTCCCCGCAAGAATACATACCTTTGACAGTCAGCACCCTGCCTGGATCTCACAAATATTTCCATGCCGATGAAGAACGTATGTTTGCCTATCTGGATTCCTTGTGCGGCTTGATGAACCGCATTCATCAGGAAACCGGCAAAATTCTAACAGTCGGTCTGGAACCGGAACCTATGGGACATTTCGACGATACCTACGGAACCATCCGATTTTTCCATCGTTTGCAGAGTGTTTCCCGCAGGCCGGAATTGATTCAAAAGCATCTGGGCGTTACCTACGACACATGCCACTTCGCCGTCATGGGAGAATCCCCGGACTTCTCTCTCTCTGCCTGGAATGAATACGATATTCCCGTTGTCAAGATTCAGTTTTCCAACGCTTTGGAACTCAATGTTTCTTCACCAGGAGATCTATCCATTCTCCTTCCCTATGCAGAGCAAACCTATTTCCATCAAACAAGTATCCTGTTACCTGATGACAATACCCCCATGCTCTTTGCCGATTTGCCTGAAGCCTTGGAGTGGGCCAACCGGCATCCGGAAGTGCTTCATGGTTCCCTATTCCGTATTCATTACCATATTCCCCTCGGAGCCACCCCGGAAGCACCGTTGGAAAATACTCACGAGCTAAATCTTGCCGTAGTAGAATATCTCAGAAGTCATCCTCATTTTCGGCCTGTCCTTGAAGTAGAAACCTATACATGGAATGTTCTGCCTCCGACTTTAAAACAGGATATTTCACGCCAAATTGCTTCTGAAATTGACACAATGCAACGTCTTATCGATAAATATCCCTTTCTTTGAAAAACGGGGCGTATTACAGTTTATCCTCTTGCGCAGAATAAATCACCCATGATAACTTCTTCACTGATATGAACAAAGCAGAGCTTATTGAAGAAGTGCGCAACCAGCTGGGCTGTGACGGTAGTTGCAAAGCCCGGGCGGCTGTAGCAGCCGTGTTGGGCAGTATCGAAGAAGCCCTCAAAACGGACGGTTCTGTCCAATTGATCGGTTTCGGAACATTTGCCATCAAGGAACGCCCCGCTCGTCAAGGCCGTAATCCAAAAACGGGAGAAGCGATAACGATTCCCGCCGCCAAGATTGTAACATTCAAGGCATCCAAGAGTCTTCTTGACTGATTTGTCTTTCTAGATTTCCTTTATTTCATTATCTTGAAAGGCTGTCTGGATTCAGGCAGCCTTTTGAATTTCTCCAGGACACGTATAATCGTCCATGATTCTACGAACGCGATAATTCCCTGTAGAACAGGAATGCAAGCTCGGCCATGGCATGTTCGATTTCCTTGGGATCTTCTTTGCAATCAGAGACGAATATGCTGATAAACAGGTTCCCTCCTTCGGACAATCTGATAACACCGGCATCGTTCAATGCACTGACAACTCCTTCGGGAGAGATATCCGAAGTTCCTGTCTTATGAGCAACAACCGTTTCCTTAGGCAATTTCCCCTTGAGACGGCCCGCTCCGGTTACGGTCTGTTCCAGAACATCCTTGAGAAAGCGGGTTGATTCCTTTCCGAGCATTTTTCCGGAATTCCAGGAACGAAATAAAATGTTCATCGCCAGCGGGGTTGAGGAATTGGCGTATTGGAGTTTATTATCGCGATGCATCTCTTCTTCCGTTGAACAAATGCGAATGTCTGCGATTCCTTTGTTCCGGAGGTAGTTTTGGACGGATTCGACGCCTCCGACCAGACGAAACAGGATATCGCAGGCATTGTTATCACTCTCCGCTACAGAGTAACGGATCAGCTCCTTTAAGGGAATGGTTCCTCCCTGAGGATACTTTTCCCTCATAGGACTCCAGGTATTGGAGTGGATTTCATCCGGACTCACAAGGATAGGATCATCCAATTTCATGCTGCCTTGATCGACAAGATTTAAAACAGCAAGGGCCAGAGGAAACTTGAAGACGCTTTGCATCGGAAAAGCTTCTCCGGAAAGATGGCTGTATAACAGTTGGTCGTCCAGTTCGACAGCAATTCCAACACGTCCTTTCAGCGATTGGACAATAGCGTCTGCGCGACGGAGCGTTTCCGGGCTGCAGACGGTGGGGCCCGATTGCCCTTTCCGGGCAACTGATACATTCTGCTGAGGGTGCGACCATCCCGGCAAAGGAGAAAATCCTAAGATCGAGGCGATAACAATGGAGGGAAAAAGGGATTCCGTCGACATAATGGATTCTTCCCTACCATGATCAGGGCATAGGAACAACCGTAAAGTCCGTATGCAGAAGAAAATCCTGAGGAGGAGTATAATGCCTATATTTAATTATATAGTTAAACTATCCTAATATACTCTTTTTTATTGCTTTGCACTTTCGTTTTTAGGAGAGACAAGAATTGACAACGCTCCATCTCCAGTGACATTACAGGCTGTACCGAAACTATCCTGAGCAATGTAGAGAGCAATCATGAGGGCGCATTGAGCATCGCTGAAATGCAACATGGATTGCAAAATTCCGAGAGCTGAAAGGACAGCACCGCCGGGAGCCCCCGGGGCGGCTACCATCACGATTCCGAGGACGAGGATAAACGGCAGAAATGCGTCAAAAGAGGCGGGCACATGGTGGTTCGTCAGGAACATGAGGGCCAGTGAACACGTTGAAATTGTGATGGCGGAACCCGACAAGTGGATGTTGGCGCAAAGCGGGATCGTAAAGTCGGCAACGTGAGGAGGTACTCCCGCTTTTTTGGCTTGGCGCAAGGTGACGGGAATTGTTGCTGCGGACGACATGGTACCCAAAGCCGTCAGGTAGGCAGGAAACATGGTCGCTAGAATCTTCCAGGGAGGTTTTCCACTTTTAATTCCGGCAAGCGTATACAGAACGCTGAGCCATAGAAAGTGGAGGCATACTGCCAGGCAAAGAACGGAAAAAAAGGTACCGAGCATCCGTACGGCCTGCCCTTCTGCCGCAAGTTTGGCGAATTCTCCGGCGATATAAAAAGGCAGCAAGGGAATCACCACGCTTCCCAGAAAGAGTTCAACCACACTTTTCCCTTCATCGGCAAATGATTTGATGGAAACCAGTTTAAGCTTCTGGATAGAAAGTCCGAATACGAACGAAAGAGCGAGAGCCGTCATAACTCCCATTAAAGGCGGGATTTCCAATGTAAGAAAAGGAGCAAATGCTCTCTGTCCGGCAGGCACTGGAGGAAGTTCCTGCCCCACAAGGGAGGGAATCAATGGCGAGGCTATCCAAAAAGCCATGGATGCTGCCAAAACGGTTGAGAGATAGGAAATGCCGACCGTTTTCCCCAACATTTTTCCCGCCTGGTCCGGCAAAGAGGAAATTCCCGAGGTAATAAAAAAGAAGACGATCAAGGGAATAACGAAAACAATCAGCTCGTTGATCATTGTTTGTACTGTCACCATCAGCCGCACCAGCCATTCGGCTCCCATTCCCGGAGCAAAACTGCCTATGACCATGCCCAGCAAGATACCGGCCACAATTTTCAGGATAAGTCTCATGGTGAACTTGTATGCCAAGTGTCTGATTCTGTAAATCTGTAAAATAGAACCTGGCATGTGATGCGAAAAATCGTTTGGAGAAAACATGTTCCTCCCGTTTTCGCAGCAGTTCGTTTTTACTATGGCAGACATTGCTGTTCCCAAGAAGGTATTCCTATTTACAATCCTTCGCATGGCATGAAACCGACTCATGGTTCTCATCCCCAGTCCCAATTACCATCTATCACCATGGAAAAACTCGTATCCTGCGGAATTATCGATTCCTACTTCGACAAGCTGAAAAGCAATCTGGAACTTGATGCAGCCATCGTCGGAGGAGGACCATCCGGCATTGTTGCAGCCTACTATCTGGCCAAAGCCGGGAAAAAAGTCGCTCTCTTCGACCGCAAACTCGCCCCCGGCGGCGGTATGTGGGGCGGGGCCATGATGTTCAACGACATTATCATTCAGGAAGAAGCCCTTTCGATCGTTGACGACCTGGAAATCGGCTACAAGAAATACGCGGAAAACGCCTATGTCATCGATTCCGTGCATGCGACATCCGCCCTGCTTTACCAGGCGACGAAAGCCGGAGCTACCATCTTCAATTGCTATTCCGTGGAAGACGTCGTTTTCAAGAACGACCGTGTCTCCGGCGTGGTCGTCAACTGGACTCCCGTGCTTCTTCAGCATATGCACGTCGACCCTCTGACGATTCTGGCCAAAGCCGTCCTCGACGGAACCGGGCACGATTGCGAAATCGCCTCCACCGTCGCCCGCAAAAACGGGATCAAGCTGGACACTCCCACGGGAGGGGTCGTTGGTGAAAAATCTCTTTCCGTCGAAGAAGGAGAACGGACGACGATTGAAAATACCAAGGAAATCTATCCCGGGCTGTTTGTCTCCGGCATGGCAGCCAACGGCGTCAGCGGCAGTTTCCGCATGGGTCCCATTTTCGGAGGCATGCTCATGTCCGGAAAGAAGGTGTCGGAATTGATGATAAAATCAATGGAGTAATACCCGAAGGTCCCCCGACGGGATCGTTTGATTTATTCCCTGTGTTTCCTCCGTGAAGCACAGGGAAGTTTTTTGAAATTATTTCAATTCACGGAACATCCTTGCCAGAGAGGATGCAGCCCCGACTATATCCTGCCGGGCAACAATGGCGGAAACAACGGCAATTCCGTCAATGCCGATGCCGTGAAACAAAGGAAGCGTCGCAGCATTGATTCCTCCGATAACCACCAAAGGAACAGAGACAGCTTCCCTGATCCGCACCAGCTCCTCCATACTTACAAGTGCGGCGTCATTCTTCGTCCCGGTAGTAAACATCGCCCCTACGCCCAAGTAATCCGCCCCGGCGCATACGGCTTCCAAAGCCTCCTCCCGGTTGGTGACGGACACTCCGACTAAGGCATCCGTTCCCATAATCCGTCTTACCGCTCCAGCGGGTAAATCCTTCTGCCCGACATGCACCCCGGAGGCTTCAACTGCCAGAGCTATATCTACACGGTCATTGATAATAAGCGGGACGCCATGGGCATCCGTGATCGATTTCACGCGGCAAGCCAGATCGTAAAATTCGCGGGACGAACAATCCTTTTCCCTCAATTGGACAACCGTGCATCCTCCGGAAACGGCTTGTTCAACGCATGCCTCAAGAGAGTCCGATGACATCAGGCTGCGATCCGTACAAAGATAGAGGGAATAATCAGGAGAAATTTTCATGAAATCTTGCCCATTGCTCCATTGTACTTTGCTCCATGATGCTCAAGGCATCCATGAGAGCTGTACGGAATGATCCGGTGCCCTTATCCCCCGTCCGTTCCCAGGCAAGTTCTCCGGCAATTCCCATGGCAGCCGTTCCGGCCAGGGCAGCCAGTAGCATGTCATCCGTTGCTCCGGCACAGGTACCGACCAATGCGGAAGCCATGCAACCGGTTCCCGTCACACGGGCCATCATCGGATGACCGTTGGCAATGCCAATCGTTTTCCTTCCATCCGTAATCACATCAATGGCTCCTGTCATCGCGACGGAGCAATTCCACATTCCTGCCGCTGTCCGGGCTATGGCAGACGGATTTGCTCCGGCTTCGGTTTCTCCGGAATCTACACCGCGAGTTACGGCCTTCAACCCTGCGATAAACGAAATCTCGGACAAGTTACCTCGCACAACCGCCATCTTAACCTCCTGCAGAAGCATTCGTGCGGTCTCGTTGCGCAAGGATGTCGCCCCGGCACCAACAGGATCGAATACCACGGGGATCCCCCGTTCATTCGCCCGTTTACCGGCTGCGACCATTGAGTCGATTGTCCGCCTGTTCAACGTCCCCATATTCAATACCAAAGAAGAAGCCATCCCGGCCATCTCTACGGCATCTTCGAATTCATCGGCCATCACGGGAGCACCGCCCAAGGCGAGCACCGCATTGGCAACGTCATTCACAGTCACATAGTTTGTGATATGGTGGACGAGCGGTTTATTGTCCCGTACATCGTCGATCAATTTTCCGGCTTTGCTGGCGTCAAGGTCCATAATTTCCTTTATCTCCTACCCCGGATGTGCAGATTCCACAAGTCTATTCCCTGCCTTCGGTTTATAATCCGGACGGGTGAATGAAACCCCAGGGTTTCCTTTTTTATATTATAGAAAACCTTGCCTCAAGGTCGTCTTTTATGATACAGCAGTTGGTGATGCAGTTCTCCCTATCCCATATTGCCCTGTGCATGACAGCCCTGTGCGTATCCCAGGCTTTCGCAGCACCCGTAGATGCAACACAAACGGAAACACTGGATTTCGGATGGAAATTCGCTCGTTTCGGCAAAATGCCTGACGGTACGGTCAAGCAAGAGCCGGGCAAGTCGGCTTCCATGCTGATTGCCGATAGCGAAGAATCTGGCAATCCCGCTTCCAACGCCATGGACGGAGACCGCAGTACCCGCTGGTGCGCGGCAGACAACAAATCCGGTCACAATCTGACGATTGACATGGGGCGTGCAGTCTCTCCCCAAGAAGTAAAAATCATCTGGGAAAAACAGGCCAAACATCTTTTCATTCTGGAGGGATCCACCGACGGACGCAGTTGGAAAAAGCTGGCTGAAGTCTCTTCCGGTGACAATCAAACTCAGGAAGATTCAGCAAAGATTAGCGGCACCTATCGTTACTACAAGCTGACAGTTAAAGGCAACGGAGGAGCCAACTGGGCCAGCGTCCGGGAGATTTCCCTGCTTGACGAGAAAGATCAACCGCTCTTGCCCAAGGTATCGGGCAATAACGCGGACAAAGATCACCCGAAGTCTATTTCTTTCAATGACAGCCAGTGGCGTTCCCTGAATCTGCCGCATGACTGGGGTATTGAAGGCCCCTTCCGCATGGAACTGGAAAACGAAACCGGAAAGCTTCCCTGGGTCGGTATTGGCTGGTACAGGAAAACGCTTGATATTCCGGCCAAGACTTCCGGCAATCGCTTCTATCTTGATTTCGACGGAGTCATGTCTCGTCCGAAGATTTATGTCAACGGAGAACTCGCCGGGGAATGGAAGTACGGCTATTCTTCCTTCCGCGTCGATATTACTCCGTATATCCGTGTCGGACAAAGAAATACGATTGCCGTCCGGGTGGACAATCCACCCCATTCATCACGCTGGTACCCTGGCGGCGGCATTTACAGGCATGTCTGGCTGAACATTTCCAATCCGGTTCATATCGATCAATGGGGTGTCTTTGTTAAAACGCCCGAAGTGAGAAAGGAATTGGCACAGGTCGATGTGGAAACTTCCGTTGTCAACCAAACGGATGCAGTCGTAACCCCTGTCGTCAAAGAGGAAATTCTTCAGGGAAGCGACGTTGTTGCCTCCCAGGAAACCGAAGGAGCCCCAATTTCTCCCGGGAAAAAGGGATTGGTAGCAACCCGATTGGAAGTCAAAAATCCCGCATTGTGGACCATGAAATCTCCGCACATGTACACCATCCGTACAACGGTTATGGTAGATGGCAAGCAAGTGGACGAACGCACCACGGACTTCGGTATCCGTACGGTGGAATGGAAACCGGACGGCTTCTACTTGAACGGCGACAAAATCAAGCTCAAAGGCGTTTGCCAGCATGGAGACCTCGGGCCTCTCGGTACTGCCGTACACAAGGCCGGCTACGAACGCCAGGTCCGTATCCTCAAGGAAATGGGCGTCAACTCCATCCGAACCAGCCACAACCCGCCAGCCCCGGAATTGCTGGAAGCCTGCGACCGAAACGGCGTCGTTGTAATCGACGAGCTTTTCGATATGTGGCATGAACCCAAAAAAGGACAGGACTACCACAACTACTTTGACGAATGGCACGAACGCGATCTCATCAACTTCGTCCACCGTGACCGCAACCACCCCTCTGTCGTCCTGTGGAGCAGCGGTAACGAAATTTCCGAACAGCATACGGCAGACGGACCGAAGTATTCCCAAATGCTCACGGATCTTTTCCACAGGGAAGACCCGACCCGCCTCGTTACCGCCGGTTGCAATGTCGAAGCTGCAGCCCGCAACGGCTTCGGTGACACGGTAGACGTGTACGGGTTCAATTACAAACCGTGGGCTTATAACAAATTCAGCAAAGACCGTCCGAACCAGCCCGTGTACGGCAGCGAAACGGCCTCCTGTGTCAGTACACGCGGGGAATATTTCTTCCCAGTACCGGAGAATTGGGACAAGAACAAAGGCTTTTACAACTTCCAGGTCAGTTCCTATGACTTGTTCGCGCCGGGTTGGGCCTATCGTCCCGACGTAGAATTCGCCGCTCAGGAAGATAGCCCGACCTCAGCCGGAGAATACGTCTGGACAGGATTCGATTATCTGGGTGAACCGACTCCCTATAATCTCGACCAAACCAACGCAGCCAACTTCACCGATGAAAAGGAACGGGAAGCCTACATGAAGCTTCTTAAGGAAATGGGCAACAAGGCTCCTTCCCGCAGTTCCTACTTTGGCATCGTGGATCTTTGCGGCTTTCCCAAGGATCGCTTCTACATCTATCAAGCCCATTGGCGCCCGGAACTCCCTGTCGCCCACATCCTGCCCCACTGGAACTGGCCGGAACGCAAGGGACTTGTCACTCCCGTCCATGTATACACCAGCGGAGATGAAGCGGAACTCTTCCTTAATGGCAAATCCCTCGGAGTCCGTAAAAAAGGCAAGGGTGAAAAGGACCGTTACCGCCTCGTCTGGAATGATGTTGTCTACCAGCCCGGAGAACTCAAGGTTGTCGCCCGCAAAGACGGTAAGGAATGGGCACAGGAAACCGTCCGCACCACCGGGGAACCGGCCTCAATCAGAGTTCGTCCGGAAACCGACAGTATCGTCGGCGACGGAAGAGATCTTGCCTATATCACGATTTCCCTGCGTGACAAAAATGGTCTTATCGTGCCGACTGCCAACAACGAACTCGCGGTTAAAGTGACGGGAGCCGCCGACATTGCAGGCATCTGCAACGGAGACCCTACCGACTTCACCGTCATGTCCAACCCGAATAACAGTTCCATTATGAAAATCAAAGCCTTTCACGGACTGGCCCAGGTCATCCTGCGTTCCAAACGGGGACAGAGCGGCAAAGCCATCCTCCAGGTCATCTCCAAAGGACTCAAGCCTTCGCAAACCGAAGTAATTGTCCGGGAGGCAACTCCCGAACAATTAAAGAAATAGCCGACTACGCTATGAAACAAGGGAAAAACGACTCTTCGTCCGCTTTTCCCTCTCTCTCTCCACTTTGTCCGGTTCCGTCCACAATATGCGGAACCGGACAAAGTTTTTTTCTCCCTCACAGGAAAATCCTGACAAAGACAAGAGCCATCAGTCTATCTTGAGCCTTGCGTTACCAGACGGATATGTTATTTTTCCGCCGTCTTCCAAGGCCTTCCCTTCACATGAAAACCGTTCTTCCCTCCCCGCTGGAAAATGCCTCTCAACTCATCTCGTCCATTTACGGTCAAGACGTTTTCAACCTGAAAACAATGAGGAACTACCTCTCCAAGGATGTTTATAAAAAGCTCCTTGCTACGATCAGGAAAGGCCACAAGCTTGATCCCGACATTGCCGACGATGTCGCTGTCGCCATGAAGCAGTGGGCTCTTGAAAAAGGGGCCAGCCACTACACGCATTGGTTCCAGCCGTTAAACGGTTCCACAGCCGGCAAGCACGATTCCTTTGTAGAAGTGGACAATGAAGGCAACCTGGAACTATCCTTCTCCGGCAAGAACCTCGTCCAAGGCGAACCGGATGCCTCCAGTTTTCCCTCCGGCGGTCTCCGCGCCACCTTTGAAGCCCGCGGCTATACGGCATGGGATCCTACCAGCCCTGCTTTTATCAAACGTACCGGACACGGGGCGACATTGTGCATTCCCACGGCTTTCTGTTCCTACAAAGGAGAAGCGCTAGACAAGAAGACGCCCCTTCTCCGTTCGATGAAAGCCGTTGCCCTTCAAACGCAGCGTTTGCTTGCCTGTTTCGGGGAATCTCCCGATATCCGCGTAACGCCCGACCTCGGCGCCGAACAGGAATACTTCTTGGTTGACAAGAAACTCTTCAGCAAGCGTCCCGACCTGATGATGTGCGGGAGGACACTCTTCGGCACCATCCCTCCCAAGCACCAGCAAATGGAGGACCACTATTTTGCAGCTATTGAAGATCGCGTTTTGGAATTTATGGTCGATGTGGATGAAGCTCTTTGGAAGCTTGGCATCCCAGCCAAAACCCGGCACAATGAAGTAGCTCCCTGCCAGTTCGAAATCGCCCCGATCTTTGAAAGCCTCAACCTGGCCGTAGACCACAACATGTTGCTCATGGAAGTCCTTCGCCGGACTGCCAACAAGCACGGTCTCGTCTGCCTGCTTCACGAAAAACCGTTTGACGGAGTCAACGGTTCCGGCAAGCACAACAATTGGTCTCTCGGAGCACCCGGTTTCGGCAGTCTCTTCAACCCGGGCAAGAGCCCTCACGAAAATGCTATTTTCCTGACGCTTCTCTGCTGTATCATTATGGCCGTCGACAAGCATGCCGACATCCTCCTGGCTTCCGTGGCCAAAGCGGGTAACGAACATCGTCTTGGGGCTAACGAAGCTCCGCCAGCCATTATCTCCATCTATCTGGGGGATCTCCTGGACGAAATTATCAAGCAGATCGAAAACGGAGGTTCCGGTTCCGCCCGCAAGAAGGGAGTCATGAATATCGGAGTCGATTCCCTTCCCGACCTTCCCCTGGACACCTCGGACCGTAATCGTACAAGTCCATTTGCTTTCACCGGCAACAAGTTCGAGTTCCGGGCCGTCGGTTCCTCCCAGACATGTGCCTGGCCCATGACTGTTCTCAATACCATCATGGCCGAAGCCCTGGACGAAGTCACCACGATTCTGGAACCCGTGGCCGGAAAACCCGAATTCCATGAAGTCCTCCAGAAAACCCTCCGGAACATCATCAAGCGTCACAAACGCATTCTCTTCAGCGGAGACGGATACTGCAAGGAATGGGTCAAGGAAGCGGAACGCCGCGGCCTGTACAACCGTCCCGGAGCTCTTGAAGCCCTGGCCGCTCTGGAAGAAGAAAAAGCCGTTTCCCTTTTCGACAAGTACCAGGTCATGTCCCCCAGCGAATTGCATGCCCGCTACGAAGTTCAGATGGAAATCTACCTCAAGGAATTGTGCATCGAAACGGAAACGGCCATCCTCATGGCTGAAACCATGTACATGCCGGCTGTCGCAAAACAGCTTTCCGAACTGGCCGACACCATTGTCCGCCTCAAAAAAGCCGGACTCACAGCCGGACTCAATACTGCAATCGAACGTGCATCCCGTATCGGAGAACTCTACGATTCCATCCCCGGATGGGTTCAATCTCTCCGGGAAGCCCGCAAAGCCAAAGACACGGACGCCATGAAATTCGGCATGAGTGCCCTGCGCAAAGCAATCGACTCTCTGGAAATAATCACGGATTCTCAACTCTGGCCTGTTCCGACTTATTCCGAGCTTCTCTTCCTGCAGCGTTAAGAGGCTTTCCAAAATAACTTAAAGGCAGGGCCGTCCCGAATTCCGGCGAGGCGGCCCTGCCCTTTTGTCGTACTTTCTCTGTTCGGAAACAGAAAGATTGAATTACCGGCCTACTTGAATGCTCTTTCTTACAGACGAGGCATCACGGGACGAATTACCGAGGATCAATTCAAATCGACCTTCCTCCAGCGTCCAGGTCTTCTCCTGCGAGGCGGCCCTGCCCTTTTGTCGTACTTTCTCTGTTCGGAAACAGAAAGATTGAATTACCGGCCTACTTGAATGCTCTTTCTTACAGACGAGGCATCACGGGACGAATTACCGAGGATCAATTCAAATCGACCTTCCTCCAGCGTCCAGGTCTTCTCCTTGTCGTTGTAATAGGAAAAAGCGTCCTTGCCTAGTTCCATGATTACCTCACGGCTTTCACCCGGCTTCAGAAAAACCTTGCAAAACCCCTTGAGTTCCTTCTCCGGACGAAGCACCGACGACTCCTCGTCATGTACGTAGAGCTGAACAACCTCCGCACCGGGAACCGCCCCGGTGTTCGTCACCTTGCAAGTGACCTTGACCGGTTCGTCGACACCGTAGGCATCCTTGTCCGTCTTCAATCCGTCGATTTTGAATGTCGTATAGGAAAGTCCGTGTCCGAACGGGAAGCGTGGCGAGATCTTCTTGGTATCCAGCCAACGGTAACCGACAAGGATATCCTCCTTGTATTCCTCCTTGCCATCCTTGCCGGGATAGCAAAGCTCGTCGTAAGAATGGGCGCCTATGTCCGTCAATTTTACCGGAAAGGACATCGGGAGCTTGCCGGACGGGTTCACCTTGCCGGAAAGGATATTCGCCAAGGCGTTTCCTGCCTGGGAACCGCCATACCACCCTTGCACCAGAGCCGGGACTTGATCAATCCACGGAGTCTCCACGGCATTGCCGGAAATGAGAATGACCGCCGTTTTCGGGTTTGCTGCCACAAGTGCTTCGATCAATTCATTCTGATAGTACGGCAGGGCATAACCTCCACGGTCGGCCCCTTCGCTGTCCTGCCCTCCGTTCTTGTTCAATCCTCCGAAGAAAAACACGACATCGGCTCCGGCAACTGCCTTCACCGCATCGTTGCGGAGTTTTTCCGTATCCTTGCCATTGGAAGCATAACCCGGGACATAGTCGACCTGACTTTTCGGGAAAGCCGTTTTGATTCCGTCCAGAGGAGATATCTCTTCCTTGACCTTGAGTTCGGAGCTGCCGCCGCCTTCAGTCATTTTTCTTACGGCATTCTCACCGACGACAACAATTTTTCCCACCTTGCCGGGATCAGCAGGAAGCAGATGACCGTCGTTCTTCAACAGCACAATACCTTCTTCGGCAATCTTCCGCGAAGCATCGGCATGTTCATCGGTAGCAAAACTGCCCCAGGGACGGTTCGGATTCAACGCCGTCCGATAAGCAAGCCGCAGGATGCGGCGCACTTTGTCATCGACGACCGACTCTTTGATTTCACCCTTCCTGACGGCTTCCAGCATGGGGGTACCCATAAAGTTTTTATTGGGATCCGTACTCGTTCCCATTTCGATGTCCAGCCCGTTTTCCGCCGCCTTTTTCGTATTGTGGGTCGCTCCCCAGTCACTGATCACGACACCGTCGAACTTCCAGTCTTTCTTGAGAATTTTGTTCAGGAAGAGGTCGTTTTCACAGCAGTAATCACCGCGGAATCGGTTGTATGCCCCCATAATCGCCCAGGCTCCTCCCTTGGTGACGGCAGCCTTAAAGGCGGGGAGATAGATTTCATTCAGGGCTCGGTCACTTACCTGAACGTCAATACCGCTGCGGTGGGTTTCCTGATTGTTCAAGGCATAGTGTTTGACGCAGGCGGCAATTCCGAATTTCTGTGCTTCCCGGATATACGGAACGACCATGACGGAGGACAGGAAAGGGTCTTCACCCATATATTCAAAGTTTCTGCCATTCAAAGGAGTACGATAGATATTGACCCCCGGACCAAGCAAGACATCCTTTTTACGGTAGCGGGTTTCCGCTCCAATAGATTTCCCGTACAAGGCAGACATGTCGGGGTTGAAAGTGGCCGCCAGACAAGTCAAAGCCGGAAAAGCGGTACATTTGTCATTCGTCCATCCGGCACGTCCGAAATTGTGCCAGTTTGTTTCCGCACGCATACCGTGCGGACCGTCGTTCATCCAAAGCTCCGTAATGCCGAGGCGTGGGACACCGGGACTGCTGAAGGTAGCCTGACCATGGCACATGGCTACTTTTTCTTCCAGAGTCATCCGCGAAAGAGCGTCCTGGATTCTCTCCTCCACCGGTTTGGATTCATCCATGTAAACGGGCTTTTCCTGAGCCAGTGCCAAACCGGAAACGACCAGGGCGGCTCCGGCAAGGGCATTTCGGCTCCATGTTGTCAAATGCTTCTTCTTCATAATGTCGATAGAATAGAAATTATACGCCCATTTCCAAATGGGTCTTTCAGGAATTTGGGGGATTCCCGGCTTTCCATGCTTTATTCCAATCGTGAACACATGTTCGTCCATCCCCTATATCGACAAAATCCATCACCCAGAAATTGGGTTGCCTCCCCCACCTCGCCTGAATTCGCCGAATCCGCTCCTGTAGAACACCTGCAGCATTGATTGTTTCTGCTGTCGCTCGCGAAGGACGGAAAGCCGATACCAGGTGATTAACGATAAGAAAACGGTTTTTCTCTCTTCCCCGCCCGGGAGCATCGTCCATGGCGTCCGCGGATTTATTCTTCCACGGAGTTTCCACACAATGTTCCCAAACGGGCATCGGCCATTGTCCGACACCATCCGGCCTGTCCGTCAGCATCACCAGGCGTTTTCCTTGAGCTCTCATTTCGCCCAAAGTAGGCCATGACCCGTTCACTGGCAGGACGGTACAGAAATCAGAGACGCCGGCTTCTCCCGCAACTTTACGGATAGATGCATTCGGGACGTAGGATTCCAAAATCAGCGTTACAATCGCCCTCGGATTGTTTCGCAAATATTCCCCCACCATTCCGAAAGCCCTCCGCAAAGGAATCGCACCGGGAAAGGATGCCGTTTCATTGCCATGGCGCAAGACAAGTTCTTCCCCCTGAAGCCATACATCCCACATCTGAGCGTGGATTCCGGCTTGGAGCTGAGAGGGGATATTCCAGTTCTGATTGGGGCATACCCAGCCATCCATTCCATTACTCATGGCATTGTGCGAACAGAGCCAGACAACCTTGTCATAAGGCATGGCATCCGGCAAATCCAGAGGAGAAGGCCAATCTGCGTCAAGCCCCTGTAATTGCAAAGGTTCAGCTGGTAGCTTCGAATCAATCGGCCATTTGACTCCCATCCAGAAGATCAAACCTACAATTCCAGGAATAACGAGTGACATCCCCCAGCGCCTCAAACATTTCCGCATCCATGTAGAGTTGCTGTCCATTCTGTTAACCCTCCTTAAGATTCCCGTAAAATAGATTGATAAACAATGGGTTCTTCTCTTCCCATAAAATCCCGCCTACACGATCGGCTACCTTCATGGATAGGCGTTCGTGGAAGCACATGAAGGGTGATACTTCGTCCAGCCTGCCCGTCGAAGCATAGTTGGAGCAACCACACCAGTTGACGCAACGTTCCTTTACAGGGCAGCTTTGGCAGGTTTCCGTCCTATTGCCACGGCCCATGATGATGGACAGTCTCCGTGCTATATCAAAACCAGTAAAGACATTGCCGAAGCAAAGTTCTTCCCGATCGTCGTCGCCCACAAGACGTTCGCAGGGGTAGAAATTGCCATTGACCGAGACAGTGAGTTCCGTTTCGCCCATCTTGCAATGATCCTTTTCGTGGTACCCACCACAAAGGTGAGTCTTGATCTTGGAGTCGATCACGTTAATCCTACGTGGAGTTCCTTCGCGAAACCAATTGAGCCAGAGCTCGCCCATGTGATCAAACTCCCGGTTCATCGTCGAGCAGGCCTCCTCGGACCAATCTGCTGAAAAGTTACAGTTCACCACAATTCCGTAGGGAGAAATACCGCCCAGAAAACGTACGGATTCCGATAGATAACCAACCTGTCGCGGATCCACCACCATAATTATCTCCGCCCAATCGCCGGATAACTCCTTGACGTACTCCAAACCTTGCAGGCAATCCCCGTGGCTCTTTTCCCCACTGGCATACTTGCGCCAAGTATTGTGCATGGCAGCACAACCATCCAGAGACAAACCAAGGTGGTACTTGTGCCTATGGAGCCATGCGCTCTTATCCGGGGTAACCAGAGTCAAATTCGTCGTCAGCGTATGTCGCATGTGGATACCCAGTTGTTCGGCACACTGGCTGGCATAGTCGTCACAGCGTCGCAATAGATCCCATTCCAGGAGAGGTTCTCCCCCGAAAAAACCTAGAATCATCTTCGGTTCCCTGCCCGTTTTTCCTGCCTGAGCCAAAGTTTCGACCATCCCCAGATCAATGGCTCGCCGCGCTACATCCCATTCCATAGCACGGGCAAACTTGCGGCCTGCGTAGCAATAGCCACACCGCAAGTTGCAATCACGTGTCAGGCAAAGGGTCAAATACATGGAATCAAGATTGATGGGACTGTTACTCCTGAGAATTGACGGCCATATCCTTGGCTTTCATGACTTTTCCGGTTTGGGGAACGGCATGAAGAAGCCAAATGACTTCATTGACTACTCGCTCAATTCACAGGCCGACGTCAAGGATGGATAGTGTGATTTCTTGTGGGTGTTTAGATATCGAATCTTTATCATGATTCAATTGGACGATGATTGTTGATCCTTACAGTCAGGCTGTAGTGGATCAGAGCGAACCTTACCCATTAATCGAATGGGGGGGTGCCTGGGTATTCCCTCGGAATCAGCAGAATTTCCGTCAGATTGACCGGGAGAAAGAGGAGGTACTCCCGGAAGGCCCAGGCTTTTTTCCTGCTGAGAGCATCCCATAAAAGAAGAAGCCAGCAACACTGTTAATGCACTTTTGGACAATGAATTCCAAGCGGGATAGGAAGGTTGATCATTATCGCCATGGCGAATTCCAGATTTCATTCTGTCTCCTATCTACAAGAACAATTCTATCCGCGCAAGCCAACGTTTTAAAATCATCAAGATACACAAGAGCCGTCCCCGGGTATCCGGAAACGGCTCAGGCGTTCAAGATTGGCAAAAAAGCCTCAGGCTTCCTTGTGCTGCTGCTCCTTCAGGAGCTTTTCAGGCAGTTTAACCTGAATGTGAATATCGCGTAGTTGCTTGAAGTCTACCGTCGCTGGGGAATCGCTCATCAGGTCGGCACCGCGGTTGTTCTTCGGGAAGGCAATCACTTCACGAATCGACTCAGCTCCGCAGATCATCATCACCAGGCGGTCAAGACCGAGGGCGAGACCGCCGTGGGGAGGCGCACCATAGGAGAATGCGGAAAGAATGTGACCGAACTGTTCCGTTGCTTGTTCTTCTGTAATTCCGAGAGCGCGGAACATAGCCGCCTGGAGATCGCGTTCATGGATACGAATGGAACCGCCGCCAAGTTCGACGCCATTGAGAACAACGTCGTAGGCCTGGGCGCGGAGTTCCGTACTGAGTTCTCCCTTGAGGAGTTTTTCCTCGTCTTCCTTGACAGGACGCGTAAAGGGATGGTGGATGGCCGCCCAGCGCTGTTCTTCTTCGTCCCAGCCGAGAAGCGGGAATTCAATCACCCAAAGGAAATTGCGTTCCGTGTTGCCTTTGAGGATTTCCATGAAATCGGCACACTGGAGGCGAACGCGACCGAGGATATTGCAAGACTGTTCCCAGTCTCCGGCGGCAAAGAGGACGAGATCGCCCGTTTCGATATTCAGGCGTTCCGTCAGAGCCTTGATTTCATCTTCGGAAAGAAACTTCGTAATCGGACTCTTCCAGCCGTCTTCGCGTACTTTGATGTAGGCCAACCCTTTGGCTCCGGCTTCCATGGCCGTCTTTGTAAGGGAATCAATCTGACCGACGGAGGGATTGGAAAATCCCTTGGCATTGATCGCCTTAACAACTCCGCCATTCTTGACGGCACCGGAAAACACCTTGAATCCGCTTGACGTGAAAATGTCGGACACGTCCGTCAACTTCATGTCGAAACGGCGTTCCGGTTTATCGGAACCGTATTGATCCATCGCTTCCTTCCACGTCATGCGGGGGAACGGAGTGGGAATGTCAACGCCGATGGCTTCCTTGTAAGCTCGTTTGAGAGCGCCTTCCGTCAAGGCATAAATGTCTTCGGGAGTAATGAACGAGGCTTCGATGTCGATCTGGGTAAACTCCGGCTGGCGGTCGGCGCGCAAATCTTCGTCGCGGAAACAACGGGCAATCTGGAAATAACGTTCCATCCCCGCAACCATCAGCAACTGCTTGTACTGCTGGGGAGCCTGGGGCAGAGCATAAAATTTACCGGGGGACAGGCGGGAGGGTACCAGGAAGTCGCGTGCGCCTTCGGGCGTAGACTTGGAAAGGACGGGAGTCTCAATTTCAAGGAATCCTGCTTCATCCAGATAGTCTCGCATGGACTTGGTAGCACGGTGACGGATCATCATGTTGCGGGCCATCTCCGGACGGCGCAAGTCAAGATAGCGGTACTTGAGGCGGATGTCTTCGTTGGAAACCGTACGATCCAGCTGGAAAGGCAAAACTTCGGACTTGTTGATCACGTTCAGGGAGGTGGCCGTCACTTCGATAGCCCCCGTCGGCAGATCGTCGTTCGTCGTATCGACGGTATCCGTTTTGAGACGTTCGATCACCTTGCCGGTGATTTGGATCATGTCTTCGGAACGGAGGGATTGGGACGCCTTGGCTGCTTCCGCATTCATGTCGGGATGGAACACCACTTGGGTGATGCCGGAGCGATCGCGAAGATCGATGAAAATCACGCCCCCGTGGTCGCGGACGGAATCCACCCAGCCGATCAGGGTGACATCGGTTCCCACGTCGGACAGGCGCAGATCATTGCATGTATGGGTACGGTAACTGTTCATATCAGTAAATTTTTTGGGGGAGTATGTAAAAATGAAGGAGGATTAGCGGTCTAAAAGCCCGGAAAGGATATCCAGGAGTTCGTCTGCCGGAACGGTCTGAGCCGAACGGTCGGCCATGTTCTTGAGTTCGATTGAGGGGTAATCCCGTCCGATCACGATGGCGTATTTGGCTCCGGAACGCTCGGCCCGCTGGAACTGGGCTCCCATCTTCGTCCGAGATAAAGGCATATCGACGCGGTAGCCGAGGTCACGCAAGGCGGAGGCAAGGGACAGCACTTCGCGGCGGCGGGAATCATCCGCCTGCAGGACATACAAGTCGCAACCGGACGAAGCAATACTTGCATCCATCAACGCCTTGGCATGCGGAGTTTGTTCAATCAGGTGGGTAATCACCGCATCCCCCATGGCAAAACCGGTGGCGGGCATGTCCACCGCATTGTCGGACAAACCGGCAATCAAGGCATCGTAGCGACCGCCTCCGGCCACAGCACGAAGCGTGCGGGAAGAATCGAAAATTTCGAATACAAGACCAGTATAGTACGCAAGCCCGCGGACGATGGAAAGATCCAGTTTGACATATGCTTCCAGCCCTCTGTCCGTCAGATCCGCCACCAATTCGTCGTAGCGGGGTGAAACTCCGGCTGGAGGGTTCCCGATGAAGGAGACCAATTCGTTGCGTTGAATACCGAAAGCGTCCAATTTAACTTGGCATTCTTCCGGGCGATCCCGCTCAAATTTGTCCACCACGCCAAGGAAAGCAGGCACATCCTCTTCGGCAACATGATGATCGGCAGCAAAGCGTAGCCATGCTTCCCGGTCGGACACGCGAACGATAAAGTCCCCTTCCCTGAAACCGAGTTCGCGCATGCAATCAATAGCCAGGGAAATCAATTCGCTGTCAGCCCCGCATCCGGCTTCACCCAGAATGTCGGCATTGAACTGATAGAATTCGCGCATGCGTCCCTTCTGGGGCTTTTCGTAACGGAAGCAGGAACCGATTTCGAACCACTTCAAAGGCTTGGGATATTCCCTCTGGTATCCGGCAGCTATTCTGCCCAGGGAAGCAGTCAGTTCCGGGCGGAGTGTGATGTCGCGTTCCCCCTGATCCTGAAAGCGGAACAACTGGGTAGGCAACTCTCCGCCCGTTTTTTTCAAATAAAGTTCAGTTGCCTCGACCATCGGAGCTTCCCATTCGCAAAATCCATACCTGCGCGCCACATGCCGCCACGTATCGAACAAATAATTGCGAACAGCGCATTCCGCAGGAGCAAAATCGCGGAATCCCGGCAATGGTTGGAAACGTGCGTCTGGCATAGTGATCAATACGGTAAGTTCAAACGTAAGGACGAAAAACTTACAGCATTTTCAGCCAATGGCAAGTGCATGTTTCCGAGAAAATCCTGTTCCATGTTGGAAAAACGCAAAGGAAGAAAACAAGGCACGCCCGTCATGGCCGTTTTTCAGCAGGTCGTTTCCAGCCTCCGCCAAGCGCTTTGCAGAATTTGACGATGGCATTGAGTCGCATGCGAGAAGCATCTGCCATGTCCAATTCTCCACTCAAAAGGTTGCGGTGCGTATCCAATGTATCCATGAGACCGACATACCCGGCTTCATATTGCTTGGAAGCAATATCCCAGCTGCGACGAAGATATTCCACCTCGTTTCTGGTCGATTCGTAAATTTCCGCACTTTTGCGCCGTTCTACCAAAGCATCCCGGATTTCCCGGAAGGCATTCAGGACAGCCTGTTCATAGGCGGCTTCCGTAGCGGCATAGTCAGCCTCAGCCATTTGGACGACAGCCCTCTTTCTTCCTCCGTCGAACAAGGTTTGCATCACGCTTCCACCGGCATCGAACAGGCGTGATGGCTGGTTGAGCAGACGGTTCAGATCCGTACTGAGCTGCCCCATGGATCCCGTCAGCATCAGAGACGGCAACCGATCCGCCTTGGCTGCTTCTTTTCCGTAAAAGGCCGATTTCAGACGAGACTCCAACTCGCAAATATCCGGTCTCCTCTCAATGACATCGCTGGGAATGTTCGACGGTATGGAAGGAGGGGAGGACAAAAGGGACGGATTCCCTCCTCTCCGACTACTTCCTTTCATAATCTTTCGGGGACTATCCCCGACAAGAACAGCTAAAACGCTTTCCGCCCTGGAAAGTTCATTTTCTGCCAAATGGAGCTGAGCCAAAGTCTTGGAACGTTCCGCCTGTACACGTCTCAGGGCCAATTCAGGGTACTGCCCCTGCTGGAAACGTTTTTCATACATGGAACACGTTTGTTCATAGGAAGCATGAACGTTTTTGATGATCCGGCATTTTTCTTCCCATGTCCTGACGTCGATATAAGCTGAAGCCACTTCCCCAGTCAGGCGAAGAAATACGGCATCCCGTGCCTCGGCCGAGGCCAGTAATTCCGCATTTGCCGCCTCGGATCGTGAACGCAGCTTCCCCCATAAATCGACTTCGTACGATAAAATCCCCGACATTTCCCAGACATCCCTTCCCCGGTACGACAAATTCTGTGAATAGCTCTGTCCCTGAGTCAGCTCCTGCTTTTTCGCTCCGGCTTGAAATCCGGCCTGAGGAGCGAGAGACGCTCCGGTCTCGGCAGACATGGCCGCCGCCCGGTCAACCAATGCAGCCGCACGAATCAAATCCCGGTTACACGCCAGAGCCTGTTCCTCCAGCCGTTCAAGTACCGGGTCGTGGAAAATACGCCACCATCCGGTCCCGACGGGAGAATTGGCAACCTTGTCCCCCTGCTCCGGCGAACCGGTCGGCAACTCCATCGCAGGTCGTTCAAACACAGCCGGTACCCTGCAGGAACCCAGCAACAGGCAGGTCCCCGCAAAGAGCGGAATCAAAAGATGGATAGATCTCTGAATCATGAATTGCTCGTTCGTTCCTGGTTGACTTTGATGCAAAACAACGCAAATAAAATACCCGCCGCCCCAACCATCATGGCACATAAATAAAAGTAATCGGCTGAAAACACCTGGCTTTGCAAGGAAACGGCTTTTTGTACCATGGCATGAACCTCCGAATGAATTTCAGAAGGTGTGGCACCAGTCGTTGCAAAATGATCCTGCCACTGGTCCAGCGTAGAAAGCGTTCCGGGAGCATCGTCGCGGGTTCGTTCAGCGACGGTAAACCTGTAATCTTCCCTCATGTGGGCAAGCACTGTACTCACACTACTGACATACATGGCTATAAACACATAGCGCAACGTATTCAGCAACCTCGACGAAGAGGCAAGCAAACGGGGATGGACTCCCCTCAGGGCAAGAGGCGTCCCCACATTGATGCAAAACGCATACCCGATGCCGAATACGCCCAAAGGCCATGCCACGTCCATCCACGAACAGCCGGAATTCAGACGGGCCAGGAAAAAAGCAGAACCGCCCAACCCCATCAATCCAGCCATCATACCCACCCTCAGGGCAAGTACGCCCCGGTGCAGAAGAGGGAGAACGATGATTGCTCCCGCAAAAAAACCGGCCACGAGAATCATGAAGACACATGCGATCATGAATGGGTCATAATTCATCACATTGCGCATAAACTGAACGGTGCCGGACCTCAACCAGCATACGCAAAATATGTTGCACAAAGACGCCAGCAGCCCGAAAGAAAACCTCCAGTTGCCCAGGATCCGGAAATCCAGCAACGGGCTTGAATGATTCATGCAGGAAATGACAACCAGAACAATCGCACAAAATCCCCCATACATCCACACCAGAACATTCGGGGCCGTCCATCCGTCGATTTCACCGTAAATGATCACCATGAGGATGCACATGCACCCCATTCCCAAAGCCAGAAACGAAAACCAGTCGAATTTTCCGTTTTTAGGCACTTTCTGGTTGGGAACCAGAAGAGTCGTCAGAATAGCCAGAACCATGGAAATCAGCCCCACCATGACAAAGAGCCCCCTCCAGTTCCAGTATTGAACGAGTATACACCCCACGATGGGACTGACACAGGAAATAGCTCCAATGGAACACAGTCTCAGTTCCATGGCCAGTTTGCGCGATTCTTGAGGCAGGGCGGCATTGATCAAACCCGTTCCGTAGGCAAGAGCCAGTCCCCCGCCTATCCCTTGCAAAAACCTGGCTCCGATCATGATCATGAAATGGTCGGCAACCAAAGCAGCCAAAGAACCTCCAGCAACCAGGAGAAGGGCCAGCCTCAATGCTCGCCTCAACCCAATGCGGGACCACAAATAGGCGGCTCCCGTAAACGACAATGCCGTCCCAAGCGGACAAGCTGCCCCCGACCACGACACATCCAGCGTACCGACGACAAACGTCCCCGATAAATCAGGCGTTGCCGCTACAATACATCCCATGTTCAAAAATGGCAGAACAGAGCATACGAAAGCCATCGCCACGAGAATCCGTACATGCAGACGAGGTACTTTTTCCATGGAAACCGGATTGCTCATGTGTTCTCGTGATCAAAAATCGATTTTGGCCGTGCCCTGCATCCCCGGCCTGAAGACGACATCCGACGTATCGTCCGGTAAACTCACTTTAATCGGAAACCTCTGCATCACTTTGGTGAAGTAGCCGCTGACATTCTCGGTCGAAATCAGGGAAAACGTCGCACATGTTGCGGCGCCGATCTCATAGACTTTCCCATGGAAGATCTTGCCGGAATACCCGTCCAACGTAAACTGGACATCCTGCCCCACATGGATACGGCCTATTTTCGTTTCCTCCACACGGATGTTGAGCCAGATATCGCGGTTGTTTACGATGGAAAAGAGCTTTTGTCCGACACTTACCAATTCCCCGTTATTGACCAGCTTGCGCGCAACAATGCCTTCCACGGGTGATTTGATAATACATTCCTCGCACAAGACTTCCAGTTCCTGCAATTCAGCCTTGGCGGATTCCAGTTCCGCCAGCGCGGAACGCTTTTCCTCTTCACGGTATCCCTCGATCTTCAAACCCAGATTCTGCTGTTCCGCCTTTTCCAGGGCCTGGGCTGCCAGATAAGCGGCCCGGACGGCATCACGGTCCGCGGAACTAATCCCGGCATGGTCGCGTACAAGTTTTTCAATGCGTTCATAATCGCGGCGGGCATGTTCCAGATTGGAAGAAGCCTGGGCCGTCTTGGCTCGCTGGGACTCGATTTCCTGCGGTCTGAATCCCGCCATCATCTCATCGTAACGAGCTTGTTTCAAAGCAACCTTCGAATGGGCAGCCATCAGGCGGGCACGGATACTCCTTTCATCCAGATGGGCGAGAATTTGCCCGATTTTGACAGAATCGCCTTCCTCTACATCCACGCTCACCACGCGTTCCGCAAGTTTGGAACCGACGGAAACAATACTCGCCTCCACCCGTGAATCGTTCGTCGATAAAAAATGACCTTCGCGGAAATGCCAAATACCCCATGCGATACCTCCCGCAGCGACCAATGCCATGCTGCCCAGAGAAATAGCCTTCAAATGTTTGCTCATTTCGCGTCGGTCTTTGTATCGGAAGAATAGGCATGCACAAACACCTCAATCATCCATTTCATAGACTTCATTTTCACCTTCCAGACTTTTTCATCGTCATTCAGACAGTACATGAGCATGTATCCGTGCAGGGTGTTGACAAATGCCTGCACCATCGTACCGGTATCTCCGGCTTTTACCTGTCCTCGCTCCTGCATGGCTGACAAGTAGTCGAACAGGAAATCATATAGTTCCCGCGAATTCCTCAGATAATCGTCTCCGTTCGTATCTACGGAATCCAATGCACTCAAATACGCACGGAAGGCGTTCCTTTTGCTTTTCGTCGCCTCGAAATACAATTGAGCCGCAAGGTGAAGGTCTCGATCAAGATTCCAGGTCCTCTTCCGTTCGAATTCCTCCTTCAATTCGCTGGCGTACTCCCTGTACTTGATGATGGCATCCAACAGGGATTTCTTCGTGGCAAAATACCGGAAAACCGTTTTTTCGCAAATCCCGGCCTTTTCCCCGACCTCCTGTACGCTGACCCGGTGGAATCCCCTTTCGCTCATCAACTCAATTGCAGCCTCCACAATCTTACGTTGCGTATTCCGCTGGGTTGGGGACATTTGCTCCATATATGTCTGTCAGTCTAACGGACATTTTTGAGCAGTCAATCCTCTATATTTCTGCAGGCCGGTTTCCTTCTGGCAACATTCTTATTTCGACAAATAATTGGCCGCATTACCGAAACTACCCAGCAACGAACCCGCTGCCGACAGTTTTCCCGCCCGTGCCTGCACGTTTCCCTCCCATGCAGCCAACCGCCCCTGATGCCTCAGTTCCTGAGCCTTGAGTAACGACTGCCTCGCCTGATCGCGGATTTCCGTTTCCAGCCTGTTAGCTACGGCTTGTTCCCTGACGGCCACCGAACCTTCGGTCGCCAAACCGCTTTTCCCCGCATCGGCATGTAGCTGTCCCATAGCCAAGGCAGCATTGTCCCTGAGCCGGGAGGTATTTTCCCGCTGTTCGTCCATGGTCAAGCGCGACTGTCCGGACAAATTCTCTTCATTGGCTCGTCCAATGGCCTTTGCTGTTTTTGCTCCCTGATACTGTGAAAGCGCCGATGCCGCGCCTCCCGCCAACTGTGATGCCGCTACTACCGCAGCAGTAGCGCTTATTGGTTCAAATCCCATGCGCAAAAACATACTTACCCTTCTCCGGGATTTCATCACGCCTGATACGTGATGAAATCCCGGAAGGCGGGAAAGCGTTTTCTCGTTTTACTCCTTGATGTACGGCACTAAATTTCATATCTTTAAATTGATCTTTTTCTTTTCTATGAGTCTCCACATCAGTATGACGGAGGACGCTGACAAGGCGTACCGTTCCCAAAAAACGCGTAATTTCCTTGCAGCCCTGTTCACAGCTTTGCTAGCCACCGTTCTTTTCGGTCTTCTCCTGTACGCAGTCGTTATTGTCATCGCCGAACCGGACAAACCGGAAGTCGTCGCCTATGTTACATCCAATGAGGACGGGCCCCCCACCGATTCTCCCGTAACGCCCGAGCGAGTCACGACCCGTCCGGTGGCATCCGTCCAGAACCACGCCAGCATCATTACCTCCAACTCTGTCAGCGATGTTGCCATAGCTTCGGTCGACATTGATACGCCCGATATCTCGGATCTGGGGCAAAGTCTTGAACTCGGCGTTGACTTCGGTGCCGGAGTCGGAGATGACCTCGGAGCGGAAGGGGGAGGATTCGGCAGTGACTCTCCCGGAGGGAGTTCTCTGGTTGGTACATTCTACGACCTCAAGCAAACATCTTCCGGCCAACCGCTTAAAATTACGGACGGAGAGCACTATGCTATCATGAAAAAATTCGTCGATTCCGGATGGAAGGAAAGCACATTGTCGAGATACTTCAAGGCCCCCAAGAAACTTTATAATTCCCACATCTTCATTTCCCACCGAAGCGCCAATGAAGCTCCTAAAGCTTACGGTTGCGAAGACAAGGTCAAACCCAGTCATTGGATTGCTATCTACAGAGGAAAAGTCGTAGCGCCCAAATCCGGTACATTCCGTTTTGTCGGCATGGCTGACGATACGATCACCGTTCGCTTCAACGGCAAGGAAGTCTTCGACCATGGGTATTCCTATGCGTCTCTCGGGCTATACATGGCCAATGGGAAAAACTTCAAGGTCATGGACGGTACGACGAAAAACGATGTCCTCAAAAGACAAATTCAACGTGCCGGCATTTACAAAATTCCGGTGACTTTCTACAAGTATAAAACCATGGGGCACTACAATACGCGGCTCAACGGCATGGCTGCCGGAGCGGAATTCACGGTAATGGCCAATGAAGTCTATCCTATTGAAATTCTGATTTCCGAAGTTCCCGGCGGCGGTTTTTCAGCGTTCCTGCTGCTCGAAGAAATAGGAACCAAGGATATGAAGAAGGACAAGGAAGGAAACCCGATCCTGCCTCTGTTCCGTACAAATTACGCCCTGCCCGACCCCGCTTCCAATAAAGGGATCCGCCCTCCATTCGACCCGATCGGCATCGTTTGGCCCTGCGTCAGGTAATTCCGGTTTATCTCATCCGGGCTCTGCGTCTTCCGACTGTCCCGGGGGATATGGAAGTCATGAAACCATGGGACCATGCTTCTGCCAGAGTTCTTGCCGCATCTGCCGTGTGCGAATGTTCGTCGTGAACGGGTTCCTCCCGCAAAGTCCCGGAAACTCCGGGTGGTCTGGAATGGTACAGTTCCAAATGCTCCAGAGCGGAAGGCTCCGATTCCCCTTTAATATTCACGGGGCGAGTCAGAGTCCTCTCGTGGAAGAAACTCGACTCCAGTAGCTCTCTCAGAGAATTGATTCCCAGCCAGATATCTGTTGTTCTGGGAACAACTCGCACTCTCTCGATTCCTTCACGGGCCAGATTTTCCACATACGACTGCCCATGGGCATCCCTTTTGGAAGCATCATGTGGTAAAAAGTGCCAAACAACGGGACCATACGCTTTTTCCCATGCTTTCATTTTTTCTGCATAATGGGCAATTCCCTGTTGGTTGCAGGCATAATGATCCAGCCAGTACAGTTTTCCTCCCGCCAGACGCACCAGCCAAATAGCCGTGTGGTCACTTAATCCGAGATCCCACGACGTGAACATGGGATCCTTCCGATCACCTTCGCAAACAACGCCGATCTGTCCGCGTTCGCGAATAGCCGCCATGACGGAGCCATAGATACTCCCCTCTTCCCCCGAGAGGAAAGCCTCCTGCGGTGTACTGGGATACTCCTGCTTCATGGCCCGTCCCATAACGCGGTTCATCCGGGCATACCACCTCTTTCTATCCGCATCCAGACGAATTCCGTGTTTGGTCTCCAATTCCGTAAAATAGATATCCAAATCTTTATTCCACCGTTCCTTTCCGGAGAGGGCATATCCTTCATGGTCGAACCAACTGAAAAAAAAGAATCGGAAATCCAGCGGAGACAATTCCTCCTTGGCGTTGTTTTCCATTGCCTGGCGCGTCAATTCGTAATTCACCCCGAACCTGCCTCCCTCATGGGTGCTTTCCTTCAGTATGTATCCGCCGGACGGGACCGTATTGATCGCACCCGTGCGGATATCGCGGGCTCTCCACGGGGCATGGACGGACACATGTGCCAGTTCCGAAACATGGAGGAACTGGATTGTCCCCCCTCGCAGATTGGTTCCGATACGAATATCGCTGCCGTTGCTCAACCCGAGTTCCGTCCGTGTATCGACGGGTAGTTTCCATCCGGACTTGCCGGGAATACCGGTCCGTTCCTTCACGCATTCTCCCAGCCGGGAAAGAATCAATTCCTCTTCGTTCCCGTCCTGGGGCATGTAATCAAGATGATCCCAGGCAAAACGGATTTTAGAGAGTTTCTGCCGGGCATCCGGCAGAGTCTTGTCAATAATGCCGCAATGGAAATTGCTTCTGAACAGGCACATATCCAGCATCAGCAAAGCCGCATAGGTGGAAATCCCCAACTGACGGGCTTTCAGGACATCATTGCGGAACCACAGGTTGGCATGTAACCGCCGTTGCGCCGAATTCATTCGGAATCGTTGCAAATTGCCCGTCTTGTTTTCAATCCAATAGAGATGTTCCAACCTCCATTGCTGATCGGCAAGATGTTCGAGCCAAGCTCCCGGAATATCTTCCTTTTCCTGTTTTTTCGTCATCGCTTCTATAAAGGATTATCTGAATAAATCTGGTAAAGAGCGGCTCCGTCTCCGATGGCTGACTGGTGGTTGCTTCCGTCGTACTGGTCGAACGAATACAAATACCCCGGCTTGCTCATCAGCGGCAGAATCATGCGCAGCATTTGGATGAAGCGAGGATCGTCCCCCATCATCTTCCCTTGCTCGACGGCATGGCCGATTCCGAGTTCCTCGTACAGGCGAATCACGGCTTCCTGATAGGAACTGTCCCCCATCCCCGGTGTCCACCAACGGCGCTGGTGCAGAGACACATCTCCAAGTTCCTCCAGATAATGGTGGAATGCCATGCGGCGCCAGACATCCAACTCTCCGGGAGACATGTCGCAATCGACCTTCGCCCCCCGAAAACATTCCAGAGGAATATAACTGCGTCCCGGTTCTTCCGGAAAAACCGGTCTTCCTTCCGCATCCAGAAACACGCCATGGTACTGGTGAACGACAAACGGAGCTCTGGCTTCCGGTAAAGGAGCATGCGGAATTCCCGGCATGAGACGTACCGTATGCATGGGATCTTCGGGATCCCGGAGCACGCACATGGACCCCGTCGAGGCTTGCAGTTCCTCGGCGGAAATTCCTCCAGAATCAGGAACTCTTATACCTGCAATAACCTCCCCTGGAGGCAATGTTCCCCACCGGGACAGCACTTCCGAGAAAACGGGACGGGCCTCCCAATCCGTAGAAATCCCATATGGGCGTTCTTCGCCTATCGGCAGGAACAAGCGTTCCCCCCAGACAATACCGGCGGAGGTCGGAACCGGACGGCTGGCAAATTCCTCCCGAATCATCTCAAGAGTCCTGAATGCCAACAAGGTTGATGGCGATTGGGTAATCCTGTCCGGCAATGTATTGCGCACGTCCAAGGTATAATCCCTGCCAACGCGCGGACCGTAGCCGCTCATCACTTTTTTGCCTGTCACAGGCGTGTCCCAATTCCCCGAATCCAGAGTCGGGAATGAAGCATTCGCCTCCCCCAGTTCCCCCAAAACGGCATACGTTCCATCGCTCCGGGACTTCCAGAGCGAAAGTTCCGGCATGCGTTCCAACTGGATAGACAAATTGGCCAAAAGGTTTTCTCCGTGATCCAACCCAGGCAGAGCAACCTTGGAGGGTACCGGAGGCAATTCCGTCAGACGAAGTTTCAAATCACCGAGAATATGACCCGGTAGAATCTCCGGAAGCCTGTTTCCCAGAATCGCGTGTACATACCGTTCCATGGCCGGGTAGTAATGGAATTCCGCTCCCGTCGCATCTCTGTATCCTTCCGCCAACGCATTGAGCAGAGAGTCTTTTCCTCTACCGTCCAATGCCCAAACGCGTTCCGAACGAACAATGTTGTTCATCCCCGTCGAGTCAGCAATCATGCCGGCAAAAAATCCGGGAAGTCCCGGCTTCTCCCATGTCTTCATTTGTGCCGCATCGACCAGATTTCTAACTTCCCGTGTGTCCATTGCCATAGCCCATCTCCGCAACTGCTCTTTTTGAGCGAACGTCAGGCTATCATCGGGCACAAATGCACATTCTTCCACGGCGGTTTGCAGTCGGGACATTTCCCTCTTGTCGGGGAATGGTCGCACAGCCGTGTATTTAAGCCACATAGGTACGGATTGGGGAATGCTGGCATGATCCAAATGAGCCATGTAGTATTCCTTGGACAACTGGGACAATTCCTCGACCAGAAGATGGGCATTCCTGGCAAATTCCGCTTCCGGAATCATGGTTCTGCCGCATTGGGCAAGGATCCTGCAGCCTTCATCCACAGGCAGTTGCCCGGTGGCAAGCAGACGGCTCCAGATAACTTCCGCCTTATCCTCAATCATTGCCAGAGGAGAAAGGTGATCATAGAGGACAATGTTATTCCACAAAATGCCGTCCGCTCCGAATCCCATGCCATTGGCTGCGGCACATCCCATGTCTCTCACGGGACCGACATACTTGCGGTATATCTCCTTGCGCATCTTTTCCAGAGTCTGGTTCAAAAGCCCGGTTTTGCTTCCCGTATCATTCGGGGCGATAATAATTTTTTCACCCGGAGAACGGAAGGAACGCTGTCCATATCCGGCTTCTACCAATTCCGCCACAGCATGCGCAGTAAGCTGCTCATACAGACTGCCTCTGATATTCGGAGACTTGAGCCGGACCACATTGAAGTCGTCCATACGGAACACCATCCCCTTCTCCACTGCAAACAGCGCCCATTTCCTGGACATGTCCCATTTAACACTACCCTCCGGAGAAAACATGATGGCCATATGAGCCGCCAAATCTTTGATGGCATACTCTTTCTTGGGATGCCAGGGAGAAAGATTCCCATCCGGATACTGTACCCTGAAGAATTGGGATCTGCTCCCAATCCGCCTTACCGTTATGAAGTCGGGAGTCAGCATCTCCAAATACTTAACGGCGGGTTTCATATAATCGAAAAATTGGTAAACATTCAATTCTTCCTTACTCCGCGAAATCGATGAAGATAAAAAATCCTTATGGATTTGTTCCGGCTTCAAACGCAGTTCTCGAAGAGTGAGATCAGCATAGCCATCACGCGGAAGCATGCCACGGATTACAGTCAAGTCAAAGTCCTGCAAGCCGGGGATCATCTCCCGGAGCGTGCGCGCATGTGCTTTGAGAGACCACGAAATCCGGTTTAACGCCTTCCAATTCTCCGGCATGAGTTCCCGGACAGAGGAGGGAACGGCAGAGGCCCAGTCCTCGGCAACGACAAGGTAATCCACCATCTGTTCCCCGGATCTCTCGACGGAAGGATCGAAATCGCGGCAAAGCCCCAGTTTGTCCCGGTAGCTTTCCGGACATTTCCTGTTCAGTTCATCGATCCACTTCGTCATTTCCTGGACTTGGCTGGGAGAGGCATCCTCAACCCATGTACGCCAGAACTTCCTGGTAATATCGTAATCCACTTGGGGAACCGATCGCTCGTCTGCAAGCTGCAAGGCTCCGTCGAGAACGATTGTCTTGAGCCGGGCTTGCATATTTTCCGTACATTTATCCCATGCCTCCGGTTTGCGTTGGACAACATCGGGGACCAGATCAGGATCCGGATATTTCAACAGGAGCATCCTGTAGGCATGTTTGACAAGCGTTTGCGCGGAGTCGTCCAAAAACGCTAACCGAGCCTTCTGCAAATTGGGGTGGAATCCTCCTCCCTCCCGCAAAGCAAGAGGAAGAACCGACTGGTTCGGATCAGAATTGAGGATGGAAAGGTTCCTCTGTTCGGCCGCCTGTTCTTTCCGGAACCAGTCCGTCAAAGAATGGTCATCGGTTTCCTGAAGAAACCTTTTTCCCTTTTTCCGCTGTCCATCGCGACGAACGGTCATGTCCGGCAAACCGGCACGAATCATCCATCTTTCCCTCGCCACATGAATAGCCATGGTTTCATCGGGAGCTTTCCGACTGCCGTACCATAAGTCAGCCAGTTCACCGGAAGGTTTCCATGGCTTTTCGACCGTTACCGGGGTCATGTCCATAAAGTCCCTTACTTCATCGGGAGACGAGAACAGGGGTTGTTTGGGATTTTCCAGCAAACAGGCCCATTCATAAGCTTTTTTACCAAGAAATACTGTTCCCCAAACCGGACGTGTTGCAATAGCATGTTTCAACATGGAAGTTTGAGTATCCATGTCCGGTTCGCGACGGATTCGATCCGCTATTTTTTCAGAAATCCCGAATCGTCCTAAAGCTTTCCTGTTGTTGAGAATGCTCTCCGGATTCCTGAAATGCCGCAACCCGATCTTGCCTGCTCCCAACAGAATGTATGGGAACATGGTGGCCGCCTCTTTCAACTGGTCGTCCAGAGACAAATTCCTTTCTTTCCAGGCCTCCCAGGGCACGCCGGATTCTTTCCCCGATACCAATGCCGCAGCTTCCTGGCCTCCATACTGAACCAGCTCTTGAAGCTTGTTCTCAGCAACCATCATCCCCGTATCAAGGGCTATATTTCCCCCTTCTCCGGCTATCGTACGGAGCTTCTCTAAAGAGGAAGCCATCCCGCGTACCGACTTGAACGTATGGAAAGCCGTTTCAGCCATTTTCTGTCCCAGCTTCGTCATTCCCAGAGACAATAAAGCACTTGCCAATCCGGAACCGGTAGCTCCGCGCATCTGTGCTTCGTAGTCTCCATCCGGGTTCATCTCGCGGGCTTCCTCCATCTGTCTCCCCGTTTCGGCAATGGACAACAGGCCGATACCTGCCCCGCCCGCAAAAGCCAGTGCTGCCGGCGCGGCATTGTAGGCGCCATCCACGAGCAAATCATCAATCCAGCTGGCATCCTTGGCATGAACGGGGAACATTCTGTCTTGGGTCATTGCGCGCAGTTCATTGAAAATACGGGCTTTCTCCGCAATTTCATTTCCCTTTTTTTCTATTTTGGCGCTACTTCCGGGAAAAGCCTTTTCCCAGGAATCTTTTTGTTTTAACCAAAATAAGGCATCAGAATTAACCTTGGCCAGATAAGCATTGTAGGCAGTGTTCATCAGCCCTCTATTCACGGACCGGGTTATACCTTCCGGTAAAGATACCCGCTCTTTCATCCGGGGAGCCAGCATGCTATAAACCTTCTGCCTGTCCTCCTCATTCAGAGACTGGAGAACCTCCGTCGCCTTCCCTATATCCGGAGTATGCCACAGGGCTCGCATCAGAGGATTGTAAGCTATCTTTGAGAGGATGCCTTCGTTCTTGTCCTCTTCGTCCACATCGACGCCCTCATAAAGCATAAAGCTCTTCATGCCTTCCCATACATGGTTGGCGGACGTTTCCAGACGTCGGCGGTCATCCCCTCCTTCGTGGAGCCCGCGGCGAATGACCTGTTCAGCGACTTCATGCAAAGTTTCTGGCAGGGAGGCCTTCCAAAAACGTACCTGTTCATCATCGGTTCCTTCCCGGTTTTGCAAGGCTTTTTCATAGGCTTCGACATACAACTTTCCAAGTTGTTCCCTGTCATTGCGTTTCACCCGCGCTTTTTCCGACAAGACATAAAACAACTCCCTGTCAGAAACACTCGCACGCGTCCCATTGCCTCCGGCAATTTCTCTCCGGATTTCCCCCCAGTCCGACATGATTTTCTCTTTGGAATGCCGCGTATGATCCACCGCCCAGGAGCGCACGATATGCCCAGCCAGCCGTTCCTCATCATCCTCTCCGGCAGGCAAGGCAATACCGGAAGCTTCACGGACATCTTGGGGAATCGTAGAGACATCACCCGTCAACACCCGGTTCCAGTACTCCTCGCGCTCCATGTCACGTTTCCCGTTCTCGGACTCCAAGACCGTCATATTTTCATCCGACTCGTTCATATATTCGTTTTTTTGTTATCTTGTTTCGCTTGCATGGAGGAAAAATCCACCCATGAAGCCCCCTGTTTCATCCTTTCTCTATCAATCAACTCATCCGCCTTTTCCCGAGTCGTATCCGAGGGTTCCTGGACAATCGCGTCCATCACCTCATCTTGCATGCGTCTCCAGGCTTTAAGAGCCACGTCATCGCCGGGAGCTCCCCATAAACCATTTCTATACATGGCACTCAATTCACGCGAAACGTGTTTTCGGATTCCGTCCGGTACAGAAGCCGTCTTCAGGAAACGTTCATGAAGCGCAACAAAATCACGACGAGGCAATCCCGCCGTCGCCAGAGAAATCAGAAACTCCGCTTCGCCTTCGCGAGTCACATTCCTTTCGTCGATTCTTCTCCGCCATTCACACAAGTCCGCCTCCGGTGCCTTGAAACGGACTCCTTCCATCATCTCTCTTCTCTTTTGAGCCTCTCCGTCCAACAGACTGCGTACCTGTTCCGGTTTCAAAAACATCCTTTGTTCTGCATTGTAAACACTTTGTGGATCAAGAGGCTCTCCGTGTGACAGAGCATTGGCATAGAAAGCCCCCAGGTGTTCCTTGACAACAAGAGCCTGCTCCGTGCATTTCGCTTCCAAATCAATGGCTTTATCCTTCCTGTTCGAGAATGGGTGCCGTCCATCATCCAGCTCGCGCAAAGCAACAAGAGGATTCCCAAGACTCTCCCTCTCAATGCCTGAGTCCTTGCCCGCCTGCAAAAGCTCTTTCTTGTAGGATTCCCCTGCCGAAACAGGGATGAATACCCCGGTTCCTTCTTCCAGTCCTTTCTCCAAAGCCGGAGAATCCCCGCTCCGGGCCGCGACCTCCATACCGGCTTTCCATGAAGAACGTGCTCGTTCTACCATGCCCAGATGGGCCATTTCGCGGACTTCAATGCCACCCGTTACTCTTAATTGCCGGATGGCTTCATCCAAATCCACCCGAGTTGTTTCGCTCAGATTTCCCGGAAAATAATCGGGCAGTTTCGTGGCAACGGCATCTTCCCAATCGCGGGAAAAATTCTCATAGTCATTCCGCGATTGGAAAGCGGCCATCGTTTCCCGATGGAAGCGTTCAAGTCCTTTTCTCACTTCTGCCCGTTCTCCGAGAACCTTCAATTGCTCGATTTTACCGGTAAGTGCCGCCGAACCAGCAACGGCATCGGTTACTCCATCCGCCAGCCTTGATGCTCCCTGGGCCAGGACATGAGCGTCCTGCAGGGGAATCAGTCCCCCGCCATGTGCACCGGAAGCAGCCATTCCGTAGTCTTGTATGTGAATTGCCATAACGATGGCTCCACATACAACACATTCCCATGACCCCGTCATCCCGTCCAAAACGGGATGATGACTCATCTCCCCTATAATACAGGGATACAATAAAAATCACGACAGCTTAAAAATCAATAACTTGATACGCGAAATTCAAATTCTTCCACTCGCCCGCGTTCCAAGCAGGCAGCCATCCAGTCAAAAAGCGCTCCGAACTCGCCACCGACGACCTCTCCCATCTCCGCACCACGTGGCTTGGCTCGTCCCGCCGCCAGGCGTACAGGCTCCATACCGGCCAGCAACAGAGCACAATGGGCATCGTCTGCGCGAAAAATCTCCTCTGCTCCGGGCATTTCCGCCAAACGCTCTTCGGAAACTTCCATGCAGACAACCCCAACTCCAAACTCTGCCGCCAAACGACGCAGCTCTGCCACCTCGCCGTCATCCGGCATTTCTCCCACAATGATCAGTTCTCCCGTCTGCGCCCAACATGACGTAGACAAGGCCCGGAAAAATTCTTTTCGCAGGGAATCGGCCTGCGGCATGTAGGCGACACAAACACTCTGCAACTCAACTACAGGAGCTCCCACCATTCTTCTGCGTTCCAGACCGCTCTTGTCAAAGACGAGGGAAGATCCTTCCCATTCGCCTTCCGGCCAATCCACAACTGCCAATTCGGGTTTATTCCACGACGGACCGTATTCACCGGGAGCAAATACGAACACACCGCGTCCGGTCGTATCATACTGTCGTACGACAAGAGCCAGGGCTCGCGCCTTCATGGATTCCATATCCGTCTGGGTTTCTCCAAGGAACAAAGGCAAAAGCCCCTTAGGGGACATACTTGTGTCCCTCTCCCGGGAAGGGATACGCAGGTAATACCCCTGTCCTCGCTCCACTTTGGCAATGCCGGAATCAGGCTCCGCCGCCATGAAAGAAAAATGGTAACGCAGGGAAGCATCGGAATAGTCTCCACCCAGGCGCATGCGGACAAGCCGGATCAACTCCGTCCCCTTGATGGCCTCTTTCGGGTCAGTCGGAAGGATTTCAGGCAACAGTTCTTCCAGCTGGGATCTTAAACTCATTATCCGAGGTATTGGCAAAAAATGGCATGATGTATCGTTCTGCGTCCGCGACTCATTCCACGGGGAATGGCTGAGGAGCCGCCGGAGGCACCCAGTTGTCATCAAGGCTATGACCCGATGTATCCACACGGGGCTTGCCGGAAGCCGGTTCGATATCGCTGGCGGGTACGGGAGCCGGTCTAGCGGCAGGTTGGTATGCGGACGAGGCGGTCTGCCGGGCAGCAGGCTGATCTACCTGTTGTTGAACAGGAGTGACTATTTCCGTCAATTGCTCAGTAAGCATCTGGCGCTCCTGAAGGCTGTGCGAGGCGGGAAGATATTTGTCCAAAGCTTCTTTTTCCTGCTTTTCCTGTGCCACTTCCGCTTCCATTAATTTCAGTCCGAGCGGATCGCCGAATCCAAGGCGATTCTGAAGAGCCTCCGGAAGATCGGATGGATCCAAACGTGTAGCCCCTCCCGCATGAACGATCGAAATATAGGAATCCGTCACACGCTGGATACTAACGTCCAAATAGGTCTTCTTCGTCTTCTCCGTCATGATCGTGTCGAAGTGCAGATTGCGGGCCTTGCGGCGCGTATCAGCCTTATAGCGCTGGAAGTAAGAACGCATTTCACCCCGGACCCCTAGAATTTCACGTTCCAGATCACTGATTTTCTTGTTTTTCAGATCGACGTTCTGTTCGAGGATAGTAACTGCCTCCCCTTTTTCAATCAGAGCCTTGTTGCGAATTTTCCGTTTTTCCACATCGAAGAATTCAAGTTTCTTCTTGTTATATTCATTCCGCACCTGCTCGAATTCATTATTGGCCTTTGTCAACGGATCCTCCGGCATAATCTTGGACTGTTCGTAGATCATATAGCCCATACCTCCGACCAGGCCGATACCCAGAATGATGCAAATATTCCAGAAAAGGACGGAAGAAAAATTGCTTGAAGCCTCAGAAACTTCCGGTTGTTTGTTGCCCGAATCCTCAAGAGCATCCTCATCGGAACCTGAAGGGGGCACGGGAGGCGAAGGAGGTTCTTCTGCAGCAACAGGAATGGGAGCCTGAACCGATTTTTTTTCAACTGGAGAGGGAGAAGAAAGAGCGACTCTCACATCCTCGGACACAGGAGAGGAAGCAACACGTACCGGTTCCTTTTTTACCTCGGCAGCCGGCTGGCGCACAGGAGCTTCCCGATGAGGAGATGAGGACGAAGAAGATGCTGGTTCCGACGGCGAAGCAGCCATTGCCCCAGTCGATGCTACCGTTTTCCGAGCAATTGTTTGACCACTGGAGGCAGGCTGGAAGTCAACCTTGAAGAAATTGTTCTTGGGTGCGTATTTGGATTCGCTGCTCTGTTGCCGGGCGGAGCGTTCCTGTTGCGCCTTGGCCGCTTCGGCATCCTGCCTTGCGATTTCCTTCTCCAGATCGGCCAGTTTTTCCGATGGCTTGTCGAGGAAGCGTTCCTGTAAATTTTCCTTGCGGGACATTTGATAAGGCAATTAAAAATTAATCAATGGGGTGGCTTGCGCGGAATTCTTCTAGTTTAAGGCGGAGAGCATCACGCCGAAGCGTCAGAGCTTCAATATATTTATCCAAATTCTTTTCCTTGCGGGACAGAATCTGAATATCCTTTTCATAACTCAGGGAAAGTTTGTCGATATGTGGGATAGAAACGACTTTGGCAGCCTCTGTTTCCATCATCTTGATCTCCTGAAGCATCTCCTGCGTCTGTTTTTCAATCAGTAAAAGCTTCTCCTGTTTTTTCTGTTCATTTTCCATACAGGACGTCAGTGTACAGACTGCGACTCCTGCCCAAAGCAGTGCCTTGAGAGATGGTTGAAGATAGCTCATGTCCGTATTATGCAGGAAAAGAACCATGCAAGTCAATCGGTTGGTCGAACAGCAGACAAAAATCCTTCTAATTTTCTGACTTACTCCTCCTTTTCGAAGCCCCCACCTGAATTTTCTGGTGCCCTCCCCCTCATCTCCCTACAATAGCCCTACTAACCATGGACTTTTCTACAATCGGCCAAAACCTGATCATCCGCACTGGCATCGACGATTTAATGGAAGACCTTTACAAGGCTATCCACTCGGGAAATCCCGATATTTGCCAGCTCAACGGCGGAAGCCCCGCCTTCTTCCCGGAAGTGAGCGCCCTCTGGCATGAAAGCCTCAACAAAATGGCCGCCTCCGGGGAATTCGATTCCCTCGTAGGTACTTATGCCCACCCTCGCGGCGACGCCAAATTCATCCGGGTGCTGGTCGATTATCTCAATGACAAATATAACTGGCAATTGACGGAAAAGAATATCGCCGTCACACAGGGCGGTCAAATGGCCTTCTTCCTGCTCTTCAACCTTCTGGGGGGACCGGCAACCGGAGGAGGATACCGGGAAATACTTTTCCCCATCTGTCCGGACTACATCGGCTACCAGCCCCAGTCCGTCTTCGGGGCCGCTGTTTTCCGCGGAATCCGTCCCAAAATCACGATTCTCGACAAGCACTCGTTCAAGTACGGTATCGATTTTGAGCGACTGAAGATTACGCCTGAGACAGCAGCCCTTTGCATGTCACGGCCCACCAACCCGACGGGCAACGTCGTCACGGATGATGAAATGGCTCGCCTTCACAAGCTAGCCGCCGAAGCAGGCGTGCCTCTCATGGTGGATGGAGCCTACGGGGCTCCCCTGCCCAACATTTGTTCCGTCAAGGCTACCCCGGTCTGGGACGAAAATGTCATCCTGACCATGAGCCTCTCCAAAATAGGCCTCCCCGGTACGCGCACCGGCATCATCATCGCCCGGGAAGAAATCATCGACGCCATCGTCCGCACAGTTACGACATCCGCCCTTTGTCCGAATAATCTCGGACAAAAACTCATTGCTCCGTACATCGAAGACCGTTCCATCGAGCGCATCTGCGAATCGCTCGTCGTACCTTTCTATCAGCAAAAAGCAGAGTTTGCCATCAGGCTGATTCACGAACTCATGCCCGACAACCTGCCTTGGAAACTCCACAAAAACGAAGGAGCCATGTTCCTCTGGATGTGGATGGAAGGCCTTCCCATCACCTCCCAGGAACTCTATGAACGTTGCCGGGAACGCGGCTGTTTCATCAATCCGGGCCATCATTTCTTCTTTGCCATGGACAAGGAGGAATACGACTCCTGGCCTCACACACAGGAATGCATCCGCATCAGTTTCACCCAGTCAGACGACATCCTGCGCCGCGGATTGACTATCCTTTCCGAAGAAATCATCAAGGCTTACTCGGAACAACACTAACGCTATTTCCCAACTTCACCATGAACAGCATGACCGGCTTCGGCCGAGCACAGATACAAACGGCTGCCAGCTCCATCAAAGTCGAACTATCCGGAGTCAACCGCAAGCAGCTGGAAATTGCCATCAATATTCCCCGGGGATATGCCGAATGGGAGCAATCCATCCGTCCCGTCATCCAGAATGCTGTTTCGCGAGGCAGAGTCTCCGTTTCCGTCACAGTAGACCGTAATCCGGATTCTTCGGAAAATACCATGTTCCTTGATGAAACACGCCTCGCCGGATGCATGAAAACTCTCGACCGAGCCTCGGAAGTAGCAGGCAGAGATCTTCCCCTCACCGTATCGGACTTGATTCGCCTGGAAGTCATGACAACCGCCCAGGATGCGGAAGAATCCGCCGAAGAACTATGGCCTTTGGTGGAACCGACTTTGCGCGAAGCCCTGGACGCATTCCTCTCCATGCGCTCCGTCGAAGGAGAAAATCTCAAAAAAGACCTTCTGGAAAAACTCTCCAACCTCGAAAACTTCCGTTCGCAAATAGCCGACTTGGCCCCCTCCGTCCCTTCCCGTCTCCGCGACTCCATGGTCAAGCGCCTGGAAGAAGCAGGCCTCCCTGTGGACCTCGGTGATGACCGCATCATCCGCGAACTGGCCGTCTTTGCCGACAAGTGTGACGTCACGGAAGAAATTACTCGCCTTGCCTCGCATTTCTCCCAATTCAAAGCCCTGTGCGATTCATCCACTCCATCCGGACGACCGCTCGATTTCCTCTGTCAGGAAATCTTCCGCGAATTCAACACAATCGGCTCTAAAGCCAACGATGCCACGTTGGCCCATCTCGTCGTCGCCGCTAAAACGGATCTGGAAAAAATCCGCGAACAGGTGCAAAACATCGAATAACACACTTTCCCCCTACTATCTTTTCTCTCCATGAACCAACTGGGATCCCTCCTCGTCGTCTCCGGACCGTCAGGTTCCGGTAAAACAACCCTCTGCCGCCGGGCCACCGATGCCGGTCTCTGCCGTTACTCCATCTCCTGCACGACACGCCATCCGCGCGAAGGAGAGCGTAACGGATTCGATTATCACTTCCTCACCATGGACGCCTTCACAGCCAAGACGGACTCCGGAGAATTCCTGGAACACGCCACCGTCCACGGCAATTGTTACGGCACGCTTAAATCGGACATCATCGACCTCCTTCAACAAGGCATCAACATTGTCATGGACATCGACGTCCAGGGTGCCGGCCAGGTACGTGCCTGCGATGACCCCATCATCCGCAAAGCCTATGCCGATGTGTACATCCATGTTCCCCAGCAAGAACTCGAAGCCAGGCTTCGCGGACGCAATACGGACTCAGACGATATCATCGCCCTGCGCCTCTGCAATGCTGCCGAAGAAGACGCCTGCATCGGCAATTACCAATATGTGCTGACTTCCTCCGACCGGGAAACCGACTACGCTTCCTTCTCATCCCTTCTCATCGCTCTCGGTCTACGCAGAACGCTTATATTGGAACCGTAAGGCGGCCCCCACATCCCACCTTTATCCCTTCCTGCGTAGCGACGCAGGAAGCACCTTCATCTGCTCCCTGTACTTCGTCACCGTGCGGCGGGCAATCCGGATACCCCGGTTTTCCAATTCCCGGGTCAGGGCAGCATCGCTGTACGGTTTGGAAGAAGGTTCTCCCTCCAGAATTTCTTTCATAACGGTCTGGACCGCCACCGCCGCCAAAGCATCTCCGTCACCGGATTCTCCTCCATGCTCTCCTGCTGCTTGAACGCCCGAGCCAAAAAAGCTTCTCAACTCCCTGTAGCCCCATTTGCAAAGAAGGTACTTGCCCGCCACAGCGCGCGATACGGTCGAAACGTGAACTCCCAGTTCGTCCGCAACCGCTTCCATACCCAGCGGGACAAGGAAACGGTCTCCTTTCCTGAAAAAAGCTTCCTGCTTCCGCACCAGCACACGGGCCACCTGAAGAATCGTCTCCTGTCGTTGCGCAATAGCCCTGATCAAATTGCGCCCCTCGCGAAAACACCGTTTCAAATAATCCCGTACTTCGGCATTTCCTCCGTATTCTGACAATGCCTCTTTATACGAATCGTCCAGACGCAGACGGGGAACGTAATCCCCGGTTAGCAACACATCAAACGAACCGTCTTCATCTTCTTCAACAAGCACATCGGGAGCAATGTAGGGATTCGTCTCCCGGCTGAATATTGCACCGGGATTGGGATTCATCCTGGCGACCTCTTCCATGGCCTCGGTAACTTCATCCGTTGTTGCCCTAAGCTTCTCGGCAACTTCGCGGTAACGATGCCGTGCCAGATCGTCCCAGCAGTCGCGCACCATCCGAAAAGCCAGGGACTTCCCCGCACCTCCATGCTCCAATTGAATCATCAGGGAATCCCTTAAATCGCGAGCACCGACCCCGTCGGGTTCCAGCCCCCGAAGTACTTCTAAAGCCTCCTTCAGTGTCTTGCGCGACACCCCGTTCTCTTCGGCAATCTCCTCCGGATCCTCCGAAAAAAAACCACGCTCATCCAGATAATCAACCAGTAACAAAGAGGCACGTTCCACATCACCGGGTAAGGACTCCCGAAGGATTTGCTCGCGCAGATAACCGGACAAGGATTGAGATCCGGCAATGGAATCGTATGCAAAATCATGACGGGCAACGGCATCGCTGTCATATCCGCCCGCTTCCTCATCCCGATCCATTGCATCATCGGTCATATACGATTCCCAGTCGTCACCGGTACCGTCCGACCAGTCATCCCGTCCTTCATCGAAGGGTTCTTCCAGAGAAACAAGATCATCCGGACGTTCTTCCTCCAATGCTGGATTGCTCTCAAGAGCCTCCCGGACAATCTGACCCAGTTCCATGGACGATGCCTGCAGGACACGCACCCCCATCTGCATGGCTGTTCCGGCAACCATGCGCTGGGTCATTCCTTGCTGCAGGGATCCATCGCTCACACGCCCGGAAGCCTATCCGTAACGCAGATTCTGTGCAAGATCGATGTTGGACAGAGGAATTCATGACCGCTTTCATGGAAAAGTCCCCCAATGGATCAAGATTCTCTTGCAATGAATGGATTGGGCCATTAGATTGTCCCGGCTTAAAACTGATGAAGGCAATCCTCGCACTTGAAGACGGTACAATTTTTGAGGGTATAGCATTCGGAGCCTCCGGCACGACAACCGGGGAATCCTGCTTCAATACCTCCATGACAGGGTATCAGGAGATACTCAGCGATCCTTCCTATCGTGGACAAATTGTAGCAATGACCTATCCCATGATCGGCAATTACGGGGTCAATGAAGAAGACAACGAATCCTCCGGCCCTCAAGTCCGCGGCTTTGTCATTGAAGAACTTTCTAAAATTCCCTCGAACTGGCGTTCACAGGAAAGCCTTGATACCTGGCTCGCCCGCCACGGCATTCTCGGTATCCAAGGCGTCGATACGCGGAAACTTACCAAGCATCTGCGCTCCGCGGGAGCCATGAGAGCCTGCATCTCCACCGACCTTTCCGCTGCCGAAGCCGTGGAAGCCGCCCGTCACAGCGCTCCCATGGAAGGCAGCGACTTCGTTCAGGAAGTCTCCACCTCATTCAACTACCACTGGGAAGACGAATCCCGTAATTGGGTATTGCCCAACGTTTGCGCCGGGCAATCCGGCAACTACGAAAAACTGCCTCCCGTCAAATATAACATTGTCGCCTACGACTTCGGAATCAAGCGCAACATTCTCCGCAGTCTCCGCAGGGCAGGATTCGACGTAACCGTCGTTAACTCCAGGACCAAGGCCGAAGAAATCCTCTCAATGGACAAAGACGGCCTCTTCCTCTCCAACGGGCCCGGCGATCCGGCTGCTCTCGGCTACATCCATGAGGAAATCCGCAAGTTGCTTGGCAAACTGCCTATCTTCGGCATCTGCCTCGGCCACCAGATCCTCGGCCATGCCTTCGGGGCCAAAACCTACAAGCTCAAGTTCGGCCACCGCGGCGGCAACCAGCCCGTCAAAGATCTTCGCTCCGGCAAAGTCGCCATCACCTCCCAAAACCACGGATTCGCCATTGACCCCGATACTCTGCCGGACGATGTTGAAGTCACCCACATCAACCTCAATGACGGCACGATCGAAGGCATCCGTCACAAGTCGCTGCCCGTCTTCTGCGTCCAATACCACCCGGAAGCCGCACCTGGTCCTCATGACGCGAACTACTTCTTCGCCGAATTCGCCGGACTTATCGAAGATTTTCGTTCCGGTTCCAGCAACCGGGCTTAAAGCGACAACAAAAAAATTGATTCTCAAAAAATAACGACCATACTGGTTTTTTTACCATGAACACCATCATTATCGGTTCCCAATGGGGGGACGAAGGAAAAGGAAAACTCATCGACTTTTTAACAGAAACCGCAGACGTTGTTGCCCGCGGACAAGGCGGTAACAACGCAGGGCATACAGTCATTGCCAACGGTCAGAAATACATCCTGCACCTTGTGCCCTCAGGCATCCTGTGGCCCGGTAAACTGTGTGTAATCGGCAACGGTGTTGTCCTCGACCCTATCGGCCTCGTTGAAGAAATGGAAACCCTCCGCAAGCAGGGTATCGTCATCAACTCGGAAAACCTCCTTCTCTCCGACCGCGCCCACCTCGTTCTTCCTTTCCACAAGGAGATGGACGCCGCTTCCGAATCCTCCCTCGGCAAAAAGGCCATCGGTACCACCAAGCGCGGCATCGGCCCGACCTACGCCGACAAAGCACGTCGCATCGGCGTTCGCGTAGCAGACATGCGTTGCCCGAAAATCTTTGAAGAAGTCTTGCGCAACCGTATCCAGCGCGCCAATATCGAACTCCAAAACATGGGGGCCGCTCCCATGGACGAAGACAAAATGATCGCCGAAGTAGAAGCGGCAGCCAAGGTGCTCCGTCCCCACATCGCCAACACCATCCCGGTAATGAACAAGGCGATCAAGGAAGGCAAGAGTATCCTCTTCGAAGGAGCCCAGGGCGCATTCCTCGACGTTGACTTTGGTACCTATCCTTTCGTCACCTCCTCCAACACCTCGTCTGCCGGATCATGCACCGGAACGGGAGTGCCGCCCCATAAGATCGACCGCATCATCGGCGTCTGCAAGGCTTATACCACCCGCGTCGGTTCCGGGCCTTTCGTCACGGAAGATGCTGAAATCGCCGACTACCTCCATGGCCTCGGACGCGAATTCGGAGCTACGACCGGACGTCCCCGCCGCTGTGGCTGGGCTGATGCCATCCTTCTCCGCTTCTCCGCCATGTTCAACGGTTTCGACGAATTGGCCATGACCAACCTTGATGGGCTCGATCAGTGCAAGACGATCAAAATCTGCGTCGGTTACGACCTCGACGGTGAAATCCTTGAATATCCCCCTGCCCGTTGTGAAGAATGGGAACGCTGCAAACCGGTCTACGAAACACTGCCCGGCTGGATGCAGGACATCTCTTCCTGCCGTTCCTGGAAGGAAATCCCGGAGAACGCCAAGAAGTTTGTCGCACGCCTGTCCGAACTCATCGGTACTCCGATCACTACAATTGGTGTCGGCCCCGACCGCGAACAGACAATTGCCGTCGAAGCCTGATTGACGACACGATATATTCTTGAATCATCCCAAAGCCGTTTCCCCAGCCCGCAGGAGGAAACGGCTTTTCATTTTCTTCCGACTTCCTTACCATTGCTTTAGAAATGAAAAAAGAAGTTCTCTTTGTCCTGCTCCCCGACTTTGCCGACTGGGAAATCGCCTACATCGCGGCATTCCTGAATTTCGGTCTGGAACCAGGCCGCGCAAAATACACCGTCAAAACACTTTCGCTCAGTAAGGAACCCGTCGTGTCAATCGGCGGGCTCAAGGTTCTGCCCGATTACAGTTTAGAGGATGCACCATCAGACTACGCAGGGCTGATTCTAATAGGCGGCATGAGTTGGTTCACACCCGAAACCGTGAAAATCGTCCCTTTCGTCCAGACAGCTATCGACGACAACAAAATCGTGGCGGGCATCTGTAACGCCTCTGTGTTCCTTGCCATGCATGGATTTCTCAATGAAGTGAAGCACACCAGCAATGGATTGGAATATCTGAGACAATTTGCCGGAACCAATTACACCGGCACCGCCAACTACCTCGATAAACAAGTTGTCAGCGACCACAGTATCATCACAGCCAGTGGTCTCAATCCCCTTGAATTCAGCAAAGCCATCCTTGCCGCACTGGAGGCCGATACCCCGGAGATGATCGAAAAGAATTACCAAAGGTACAAAACGGGGATTTGGATACCTTGACATCCGGGACTCTCCCTCCACCATCCAACAAAAAAACCGGCAGAAAGGGAAACACCCCTCTTCTGCCGGCTTGGATATATTGGATTAAAACAACTACTTGTCTCCGTTCCGGAGATCAAATTCCGGGTGAAGGCCAGCCCTCACGACGCCGGCCAGTTCCCCGGTTACTTTAGCGGATTTCTTCAGCGCCGAAGTACGGCACCAAGGCTTCCGGGATACGGATTGAACCGTCGGGCTGTTGATAGGATTCAACCAAAGCGACATACAGGCGGGGAAGAGCCGTTCCGGAACCATTCAACGTGTGGCAGAAACGGTTTTTTCCGTCGGCATCCTTGTAGCGCAATTTCATGCGGCGAGCCTGATAATCGACAAAGCAGGAGCAAGAGGAAACCTCCAGATACTTGCCCTGTCCCGGCGCCCAGACTTCAATATCGTAGGTCTTGGCAGACGAGAAACCGAGATCCCCCGTACACAGCTCAATCACACGGTAGTGAAGTCCCAGCTTCTGCAGGATTGTTTCCGCATCGGCCAAGAGAGATTCCAATTCGTCAAACGAATGTTCGGGGGAAACAATCTTGACCAATTCAACCTTGTCAAACTGATGGATGCGGATCATCCCCCTGTTGTCGCGCCCGGCACTGCCGGCTTCACGGCGAAAACAAGGCGTATAAGCCGTCATCTTGATGGGAAGCTGGTCTTCGGAAACGATCATGTCGCGGTACAGGTTCGTGACGGGAACTTCCGCCGTCGGCACCATGAAATACTGCTGGTTTTCCGTACCGTACATGTCATCTTCGAATTTCGGAAGCTGACCGGTGCCTTCCATGCACTCACGCTTCACCATGAAAGGAACCCCCACTTCCTGGTATCCGTGTTCACGGGTCTGGGTATCCAGCAGGAAGTTGATCAGGGCACGTTCCAGCCGGGCTCCTGCGCCACGGTACACGACAAAGCCGGAGCCCGTGATGCGGGTAGCATCTTCAAAAGAAATCATTCCCAGCTTTGTGGCAAGTTCGACATGGTCTTTAGGTTCGGCGATTGCAGGTTTTTCACCCCATTTTTTAATTTCGGGGTTACACGTTTCATCAAGACCGACCGGGCATCCTTCATGAGGCATATTGGGAATACCCATCAGAAGCTCTTCCTGTTCCAGAGCAGCCTGAGCAGCAATAGCGTCAAGCTCCTTGATTCGCTCGCCTATGGTACGCATGCGAAGCTCCAGCTCGGAGGAATCTTCGCCATTTTTCTTCATCATGCCAATCTTCTTGGAAGTGGCATTCCGTTCGGACTGTAAACTTTGCTTTTCCGTTTCGGCATTGCGGCGGGACTCGTCGCACTTCAAGACGGCATCCACCAGCATCCATGCCTCGCCGCCACGCGGTTTGAGGCGTTCCTTGACCATTTCAGGGTTCTCACGAATTATGCGAATATCGAGCATAGCCCGCTCAGATTGCACTTCACACACCCACGAAGCAAGTCCGAATTCCGTTTCTCATCGGACAATTTTATTTCTTTTCCACGGGAAAATTGATAGGATATAAAACCATACCACGTAACTGTTGTACTCATGATCACCGTCAAAAACTTTGCTCTTTTCTCTTGTTCCCTTTGCTGCCTGGTTTCCGGAGTCGAAGCTCTCGACATCGTTTCCATTCCTCAGCCGCGTTCCGTTACGGACGCTCCGGGGCAGTTCAATCTGTCATCGACGGCTACCATCGCCGCCGGCAAAGAGTTGCACAATGAACTCATTTTCCTGGGAACTGCTCTCAAAAAATTCGGCATGCAGGTCAAAACCGCGCCGGACACCTCCGCACGATTTGTTCTCAAGGTAGGAGACATCCCCGGCAAGGAAGCCTACAAACTAACTATTTCACCCAGGCAGGTCATCATCCGGGGAAGCGATCCGGCAGGTGTTTTTTACGGTATCCAGACCCTCCTGCAGCAAATGGAGGACGCCTCCGGCAAAGGTATAAAAAATCTGGATTGCGGCATCGTTGAGGATTCTCCCCGCTACGGATGGCGAGGATTCATGCTGGATGAAGCACGCCATTTCTTCGGAAAGGAAAAAGTCCTTCAAATCCTGGACAATATGGCGAAATACAAACTCAATAAATTCCACTGGCATCTCACCGACGAACCCGGCTGGCGCATGGAAATTAAAAAGTATCCCAAGCTTGCCACAGTAGGCGGCCAGGGATCCTGGAGCCGCCCCAATGACAAAAACGTCCGTTATTATACCCAGGCTGAAATTCGCGATATCATCAAGTATGCCGCCGACCGCCACATCGAAATCATTCCTGAAATCGACATGCCAGGACATGCCACTGCCGCTAACAAAGCCTACCCCGAATACTCCGGAGGCGGTACCAAGGACCACCCCGAGTACACATTCAATCCCGGCAAGGAACAAACTTACTCCTACCTGACCGATATCCTGCAGGAAGTTGCTCACATCTTCCCTTCACCTTACATCCACCTCGGCGGTGATGAAGTCGCCTTCGCCAGTAAATCCTGGGACGATATCTCTGAAGTACAGCAACTCAAAGAGAAAGAAAAGCTCAAATCCAACAAGGATGTCGAACGCTACTTCGTCCATCGCATGACCGACAATCTCAATAAAAAAATCGGTAAAACCGCTATCGGTTGGGACGAAATGCTAGAAGTCCACGCTCCCCAGGATCAAACAATCCTCATGTGGTGGCGCCATGACCGGGTTCCGGTCCTGAAGAAAGCCCTTGAGGCCGGTTATAGGACGATCCTCTCTCCGCGCCGTCCTTTGTATTTCGATTTTACCCAGCATCAATCCCACAAATGGGGACGCACATGGAACGGGTTCTGCCCTCTTCAGGACGTCTATGAATTCCCGGACAAAGGCCTGGAGCAGTGGAAAATCCCGTCCGATCAGCAAAAACTCATCATGGGTGTCCAGGCCAATGTCTGGACGGAACGCATTGACACGCCCAAGCGCCTCGACTTCATGATCTGGCCGCGCCTCTGCGCCGTCGCGGAATCCGGATGGACTGCCCCGGAAGTGAAAAACTACGACAATTTCCGCAAACGCATGGAAAATGCCTACACCTCGTTCGACAAGCAAGGTATCTATTACTTTGACGAACGCGACCCGTCCCGTACTCCGGAACCCGTCGGATGCAACAAGGATAACAAGGTCATACCCATGGATTTCCGGGACTGATTTTCTCTCCCGTACAAGGTATTTCCGAGAACGTGCTAATTGCGTTCCCGGAAACCTCGGGTATTGCACCTCCGGAGTCCTGCTGATAATCTTGCCGAAGATGAGTGATCCCGCCCCCAACCGATTGTTCCTGCTGGATGGCATGGCCCTGGCCTACCGCTCCCACTTTGCCTTTATCACCAATCCCATCCGGAATTCCAAGGGGCAAAACACGTCTGCTATCTTCGGATTTGCCAACACCCTTCTCTCCATACTCGACCAGGAAGCCCCTACCCACCTCGCCGCATGCTTTGATACGTCGGTTCCTACGGAACGCCATATCATCTATCCGGAATACAAGGCCAACCGGGAATCCATGCCGGAGGATCTCCGTGCCCAAATCCCGGAAATCATCCGCATGCTGGAAGCTTTCCGTATCCCTATTCTCCGGATTGACGGTTACGAAGCGGATGACACCATCGGCACCCTCACCCGCATGGCGGATGAAACGGACGGCTTTGCCTCCTACATGGTTTCGCAGGACAAAGATCTGGGCCAGCTCATTTCACCTTCATGTTTCCTCTGGCGTCCCGGCAAACGGGGAAATGAACATGAAATCATCGATGTCCCCACTCTGCTTGAACATTGGAATATTAAGGAACCTTCCCAGGTCATCGACATCCTCGCCCTCATGGGAGATGCTTCCGATAACATCCCCGGCATCCCCGGCATCGGAGAAAAAACGGCCAAAACCCTCATTGAAGAATTCGGCTCTGTTGAAAACCTCCTTGCCCACACGGATCGACTCAAAGGCAAACGCCGGGAAAACGTCGAGGCCAATGCCGACAAAGCCATCCTCTCCAAAAAACTGGCCACCATCAACCGTCACGTACCGCTTTCCGTCGGACTGGATGCCCTCGTTCGTCAAACTCCCGATGAGCCGGCTCTGCGCAACTTCCTTCAGGAATACGAACTCCGTACCATCCAGGCACGTCTCTTCGGCAAAAATCCCCCGCACAACGCTCCCGCCAATCTTCCCCCAGACGACCTCTTTGCTCCGGTCCGTTCAGCTTCCGAGTCCCTCGACGATTCTGCGAATCATCCCGTCACGGTACAGTCCGATGGGCAGCTCACGCTGTTCGAGGATCATCCTGTAAAAACCGTCAACGATATCCCCCACGACTACATCCTCATCAACACGGAGAAAGAACGCCTCCGCCTTGCCCGTCTCCTCGAACAGGCTCCCTCCTGGTGCTTCGACACGGAAACGACCGGATTGGATCCTCTGACGGATTCCCTGCTCGGTATCGCCTTCTGCATGGAACCCCACAAGGCATGGTATGTCTCTATTTCCGATCCATCCGATCTGGAACCCTTCCGTAGCGTCTTTGCCGGACCTGCGGAAAAAATCGGGCATAACCTTAAATTCGACATCAAAGTCATGCGGGCGGCCGGCATCAAGGTTGCGGGCCCCTTCTTCGACAGTATGCTGGCGCATGCCCTCGTCAACCCCGGGCTGAAGCATGGCATGGATTCTCTCGCGGAAACCATGCTCTCCTACCAGACCATTAAACTTGCCGATATTGCCCCTCCCGGAGAAGGCAAGGGAGTGTTGGATACCGCCGCTGTCCCTGTCGAAACCATGGCTCGTTACTCCGCCGAAGATGCAGACATCACCTTCCAACTGGCTGGCCTCCTTCGTAAGGAAGTCCGTGAAAGCGGTATGGAACCTCTCTTTATGGAGATCGAAATGCCTCTCCTGCCTGTCCTTGCCGACATGGAATTCGAAGGAGTCCGCATCCTTCCCAAAGCCTTGGAAGACGCTTCCGATGCCATGACAGGATACCTCGAAGATCTCATCCGAAAGGTCGAACAAGCGGCTGGGCACCCGCTCAACCTCAATTCCCCCAAACAACTCGGAGAATTGCTCTTCGGAGAACTCAAATTGGTCGAAAAACCCAAGAAGACAAAAACCGGGCAATTCGTCACCGATGAAGAAACACTCTCCACTCTGTCGCAAAAGCACGAAGTCGTTCGTGACATTCTCGCCTACCGTGAAGCAGCTAAACTCAAGGGCACCTATCTCGATGCCCTGCCCCGTTTCATTTCTCCGGCAGACGGACGCATCCACTCCCAGTTCCACCAATTGCTTACTGCTACCGGGCGTCTCGCCTCGCAGGATCCCAACCTGCAAAACATACCTGTTCGCTCCGATCAGGGTAAATTGATTCGTAAAGCATTCGTCCCGAGATCGGATGACTACCTCATCCTCTCCGCCGACTATTCCCAGATAGAACTGCGCATCATGGCGGCCCTCTCCGGAGACGAAGCCATGATCCATGCCTTCCGCGACAATCGCGACATCCACACCGAAACCGCCTCCCGCGTTTACGGAGTCGCCCGGGAAGACGTCACCTCGGACATGCGCCGGGCCGCCAAAATGGTCAATTTCGGAATCATCTACGGCATCTCGGCATTCGGGCTTTCCCAGCGACTTGGTTGTCCGCGCGCGGAAGCAGCCGCCCTCATCGAAAACTATTTCACCCAGTTCCCCGGAGTCAAAGCCTACATGGACACCTTGATCGAAAAAGCCACCTGCCTCGGCTATGCCGAGACACTGTGCGGCAGGAAGCGCATGCTCCCCGATCTCCAGTCCTCCAACAAAAATATCCGTTCTTCCGCCGAACGAACGGCCATCAATACCCCCATCCAGGGCACGGCGGCGGAAATGATCAAAATCGCTATGATCCGCGTCCATCGCCTGCTTGAACAAACCCGTTCCCGCTTGATTCTGCAGATTCATGACGAACTTCTGATCGATCTCCACAAGGAAGAGCAGGAATTGGTCTCCCCCATCGTAGAAACCATGCGAACTGCACTCGTCCTCCCGCATGGCGTCCCAGCCTCCGTAGAGGCCCAGACAGGAGCAAACTGGCTGGAAGCCCATTGAATCCATATCTACCCTTCCCACTCCCTTTATGATCGAAATTATCAAACCCACCCCTTCCGACGCCGCCACCAAACGGATTCTCATCGAATGGTTCAAAGCCGCACGTCCCAAATGGAAACTACCGGCCGATATTTGCATCGGTACTTTCTTTACGGCCATGACCATCTATTCGTTCATGCAGACTCCGGTTCCCTTCTTCACATGGCTGGCTCTGGGGGGAGCCTGCCTCTCTTTCCTTGCCGCATTCGCCTACGTTCCTTTCCTGGCAACCATGGCCCTCAATGCCAATAAAAAGCTTCCTTCTTATTTCAAGGAAAAAACCTACCGGTTTTATCCGACCCATCTTGAATATTCCTATGAAGGAGCCCAAACCGTCACCATTCCATTGGAAAAATTCACGGAAGTCCGCCTCACGGGAAACTTCGTTCTCTTCCTTATCGGTGACAAACTTGCCCTCTGGTTCTCCCAAAATGACGTAGGTCGCGGGGACTGGGATACCATCCTGCGTTTCCTCAACAACAATAACGTCGTCATCAAGGGAGAGCTCTCCCCCCGGTAATATCCGGCTAGCCCTCCGTACCATTCTCCATGTTGATCTGCTGCCTTGCCCCTCTCCCCGGTTCAGCGCCTTGCGATATTCGTTCCATGGCTGAATTCGTCGTTCGGGAAAGCCTCTCCGCTCATCAACACGGTGCATCCGTTATCCTTTGGCCGGAATACCTCTGGGCATTCTGTTCCGATGTCAATACTGCCACTCCCGCGTTACTCGAATCCCTCCTTTCTCCACTCAAGAAGGAAAAACTATTCGTCCTCGCGGGAACTTTGCAAATCGTTTGTTCCGAGGGAAAAGCTCCCTCCAATACCGCCCTGATCCTCAGCCACGGCCAATGGTATCTGCAGGACAAGATCGCTCTGGCTCCCCGCGAAGCATCCATGACTTCCACACACGCCATCCGTCTTTTTACTATCAATGGATTGCGTATTGCCACCCTGATCTGTATGGACGTGGAAATGCCCGAATTGGGAACTCTGCTCAAACAGCAATCCGTCGATATCCTGCTCGTTCCCTTCTGCGTAGAAGACGAGGAAGGAATACGCCGTATTGCCGTTTGTGCGGAAGCCCGGTCCATCGAACTGGGATGCTACACGGCCATCTGCCCTCTCCTGGGTACTCCCCCCGGCAATAAGGCCGAAGCCATAGGCGACATCCAATTCTTCCATCCGGCGCAAAAGGCTTTCGCCAATGTTCCGCCTCCCGTCATCGAACGTACCCAAATCCTCTTGACGGGAACTTGCCCGATCGATTCCAAAGCTCTGCGTCTTGCCCGGCGCAACTGGATGGAATCCACTCCTTCAACATCCTTCTGTTCAGGAATATCTGTAAAATCATCCGATTCGGAATCATGAAAAAGGGCTGCCCCAGCCTCATTCCGGCTGGACAGCCCTTCCACTCCCTGGGTGTTCCTATTGTATTGCGTCTAACTCCGAAGTTGTACCGGTAGCCGATGCTGCCGCTCGCCGATGTCATCCCGCTGCGGATGTCCGCCGTAGCATCCACGAATATCGTCCCCTGGTCGCCCGAGGGAAGGCTCAATCCTGCCCCGAACTGGAGCCCCGTCGTCCCTGCCTTATTCCCCTTCACTTTGCGGCTGAAGCCGGGATTGGACAGGAATCCTACGTTGCCTTCGCTGCGCGTGTCACCCAGGTCCTGCGCCACCTGCACCCGGAGTTCCCCAAGCGATTCGCGACCGAACACGTTCCCGCCGACGATCCCCATCAGGCGATCCGGCGTATTGACCGTATTGATGACAGGAGTAGCCAGAAGTCGATGCCCATCAGAGTCGAAGGACCGTCCTTCACGAGAAAGACAGCCCTTCGGGTTTAACAAAATTGATGCTTGTTCTTGCAGTTAGACGCCGCCGGCATCACCGAGTTTTTTGGACGCCGCCGGCAGGAAATTGCGGAAACGAGCCTTATCGATACTCTTCATGTAGGCTTCTTCCGGAGAAACAATGCCCTGCTGGAGTTTCTGCCAGATGGCATCATCCATGAACTGCATGCCCATGCTCTTGCCGCCGACGATGACGTCGGCCAGTTTCTGGGTGGCGCCTTCACGGATAATGGCGCTGACGGCAGGCGTAGCGAACATGATTTCGTTGACGGCTACTCGACCGGGTTTGTCGCTGCGCTTCATCAGGAGCTGAGCGACAACACCGCGAATGGATGCGGATAACATGGTACGCACCTGCGACTGCTGTTCCGAGGGGAACACGTCGATAATACGGTCAACCGTCTTGCGGGCATTGTTCGTATGCAGGGTACCGAAAACCAGAAGACCGGTTTCCGCAGCCGTCAGGGCCAGAGAGATCGTTTCCAAGTCTCGCATTTCACCCACGAGCACAATATCGGCGTCTTCACGAAGGGAAGCTCGGAGGCCGTCGGCAAACGATGGGGTCTGAATAGGCACTTCACGCTGGGTGATGATCGAGGATTTGTTATTGTGGACGAATTCGATCGGTTCTTCCACCGTAATGATGTGCCGGGACTGGTTGCTGTTGATGTAGTCGATGATAGCGGCCAGTGTCGTGGACTTACCGGAACCCGTAGGTCCCGTTACCAGCACAAGACCGGAGCGAAGATGGGCGAACTGCTTGACGGCTTCCGGTACGCCAAGCTGTTCCAGCGTAGCGATCTTCGTCGGAATCAAACGGAAAACGGCAGCGAGACCGTTTTGCTGTTTGAAGAAGTTGCATCGAAAACGCGAGTTCTCGTCCATTTCATAGGCAAAGTCGAGATCGCCTTCTTCCAGATATGTATGGAAGGATTTGGCATCGCAGATTTCTGCCAACATGTTTTTGAACGATTCGCCTTCCAGAGGCGTATCGTTGATGGGGACGATAGATCCGTTGATACGGACCTTGGGGGGTTGTCCTTCGCTGACGTGCAAGTCGGACCCGCCTTCTTGGACAAGGTAACGGAAATATTGGTCAATAACGGCCATGGCTTGATTGTTCCTTCAAAATTAATGGTTGAAAAATCGATGTGATTCGGTGGATTCTGATCAGTCCTTGATGCCGAGATAGGTTTTCATGATCGTCTTGTCATCGCAACGGAACAGGCACTCTTCGGTCGAGATAATGCCTGCCTTGTGCAGAGCCCTCAGAGAGTCGTCCATGAGGATCATTCCCTGAGCCTTGCCGGTCTGGATGCAACCGGGGATCATGAAGGTTTTGCCTTCACGGATACAGTTGCCGATAGCGGGCGTGTTGACGAGCATTTCAATGGCAAGAGCACGTCCTCTGCCGTCGGCGCGGGGAACGAGTTGCTGGGAAATAATGCCTCGAAGGGATTCACTGACCATAATTCGGATCTGGTCACGCTGTTCGACGGGGAACACGTCCAGAACACGGTCAACCGTACGAGCGGCGGATCCCGTGTGCAGGGTACCGAGCACAAGGTGGCCCGTTTCAGCAGCAGTCAAAGCAAGAGAAATCGTTTCCAAGTCGCGCATTTCACCGACCATGATGACGTCCGGGTCTTCACGGAGAGCGCCGCGAAGCGCCCTGGCGAAAGATTCGGTGTGTTTGTGGACTTCTCGCTGGTTGACTTGGCAGCCCTTGCTATTGATGATGTATTCGATCGGGTCTTCCAGAGTGATGATATGGTCTTGTCGGTCCTGGTTGATGAAATCGACGATTGACGCCAGCGTGGTTGATTTACCGCAACCGACAGAACCGGTCACCAGGATCAGGCCGTTGTTAAAACGAGTCAGGGGAATAATATCTTCCGTAGGCAACCCGATTTCGTCCATCGTGCGCACCTGGGTATTAATGATACGGAAGCAGAGATCGTAGCCGAGGCGTTGCTTGACGACGGAAGCACGATAACGGCCAAAGTCGTTAGAATAGGCAAAATCAACGTCACCGCGTTCCTGCAAACGGTTCCATTCCCTCTCCAGCAGGAAACTACGGACAAGGGTATCCGTATCAGCCGGAGTCAATTTGGGAGCTTCTGCCCAAATCGGCATCAACTGTCCATACCGACGCCATGTCGGAGGGGTATTCACGGCCAAATGAATATCGGAGCAATCGAAATCCTGCCCGATCTTCAGATAACCGTCCACATGTGGCAAAATATATTCACTCATGTCCTGATTACAACAAAGATGATAATATGGCACACTAACCTATCACCCTTCTTCTTGACCAGAAAAAACAGAGAGAAGCGTAAAAAAAATGCCGGACGGCAAGTCCGGCACAAAAAATAAACATATCACGGAATTATCACCGCTCCTTGATCCAGGCAGACATCTTGTTCCGGACAAACTCCTGAACAAAAGTGCGTAAAGAAGGAAGAGCCGTCATGATCAATAAGTTGACCGTCCCGGACAAAGCCCCCGAAAGCAATCCTCTTCTTCTTGGCTCCTCAGCGGAAGCACCGCAGCATCGACGACGGTGTCCGAACAAGCCGGAAAGAATCTTGATTGCCAAAAGGCCGGAAACCAAGGAACCGCCAATCCAAATGCCCGGATGCCGGGTGATTCCCGACCGGACATTTCCCAACCAGTCCAGAGAAGTTTCCACTCTGGACGTTATTCGTTCAACTCCATCCAGCATTTCAACGCGGGATTCGGCCAACCGGGTCAGGAGTTCCTGCTTTCTTTGATGGCAATTTGCAGACATTCGTAATCGGATTGAAGTTCTTGAAGCGTTTCCGGCGCCACCGGACCGACTTTGATGCGGGAGGCCAGCACAAAGGCAACAACCACGCCGATCAAGTGCAGGGCGAACATAATAGTACAAGCCAACAGAAGGCTATGCAGCCAAATATTCAGCAGAACCGTTGCCGTTATACAGAAAAAAATGTAGGTAAAGAAGAGCAGGAATACGCCCGCCGCCAGGCAGATTGCCTTACCGCGCAACCTCTCGGCCGCTTCTCCCAATTCCAGAAGGAACAGGGAAAAAAGCGAATGAGCATGGTCCAGTCCTGCCGACAGGATCATCGACAGGGAACGGCTCATTCCTTCTCCCTCATTTCGACTGTTCCCCCTTCCGAACAAGCCGGTAACCAAGGGAACGAAATCGTACAATCTGGAAAAGATATTCATCATATTCGCCTTCGGAAGTTCACCCTCCCCGTCCGGGAAGACTGGACATATTCATTTGCGTAACAACCAGAAGGAACAAAGTATAGTCAATCCCCCTCCCTGCCTATTTGAAATATCAGGTGCCGGAGAAAGAATTGAGCAACTCGTGCCCTTCTGGCGCGTTCCATCAGCGGCGGCGCAGAAGAGCTCCCAGAAGAACACCCACACCTAACGCAATCAATACGGACTTGGTCGGATGAGCCTTGACGTATTCTTCGCCGGCCGAATGGAGTTCCTTGGCTTTGTCACGGGTATCGTCCCAGCCTTCGCCAGCCTTGCGGCGGACAATGGAGGCCTTGCTGACAGCGTAATCACGGATGACGGAAGCCTGTTCTCCGGCAGCCTGACGGATCTGACTTACCTTGGAAGCGGCAAATTCGCGAGCCTGCTTGAAACGACCGGCAGCCACGTCACGAGCCTGAACGGCTTGAATGGCAACCACATCGGCAGCTTCGGTCATAGCGTCGGCAGCAATCGTTGCGGCAGTCTTCAATTCATCCTTAGCGTGTTCAAAAGACGGAGTATTGGTTTCTGTATTGTCCATAATCGTTAGATGCTGAAAAAATGGTTCTCGTTGAAAAGAAAGCGTTGTTTTTACGTCTCGCCCGTTTCTCTTCTACGTAGGATTCTGGCGGAGGCGAGGATGATTTGCAAGCTGAATTCATTGCCTATGTTACCATCATCTGTCATTCCGCTCAACGGCGACTTCCGGAATAACCTGTTCGCGGATCGGTCGAAGGCGGAGGTTCATCGGGATTCCTGTACCGCAGAATGCCATAATCGCGAAGATTACGGATAAACTGTTCGATCTGTTCCTTGAAGGACTTGTCATACATGAGCGTTCCGACGGTTCCCCTACCCTTGCGGATATCCTGTGTTATTGTCGAAACGTTGTTGGCTGTCTGGCGGACAGCAGCCATGGTCGGAGCCGCATCCCGGAAAGCCGGATCCAGAAGATTGAGTTTCTCTCCAATCGATTTAGTTACGTCTCGCACATCGGTCATGGTATCGTTCAGCGCCACCAGAGAGTTGCGGGCTTCGTCGATCATCTCCGGCATCTTCCGGGTCGTTTCGTCGGTATTTCTAAGGATTCCGTTTACATAGGAAACGTTTTCCGTAGATAAGATCCCTTCGTTGATTTTCCGGGTTGTTTCTGCCAGGCTTTTGGCCGCATAGGAAATATCGTTGATCGCCCGTTCGATATTGTCGAAGTTTTCGTCCAGCTTGCGCAACAGGTTTACCACATCCTGACTGGCCTGGACGGCATTGTTCTTGATCTTGTTCAGATCGCTTTCCGTCTGTCCCATAATGAGGGAACCTGGAGGCAGGTACTGATTAGTCGGTTCTTCGGGAGGAACAATGTCGATGTATTTGTCTCCAAGGAGGTTCTGCATGTCGATGCGAAAATCCGAACCGACCTGGATCCTGACGGCTTTGTTGATTCTGACGTGAACGATGACCCTGTTGCCGGTTTCCGTCAATTCCGGGGGAGACACAACCTCTCCGACAAAAGCCCCCCCCAGTCGAAGCTGGGAGCCCTTGATCAATCCGGCGGCATCCTTGTACATGATACTGATAGGATATGTGGTATCCGAAGATGTTTTGAAATTGCCGACGGAGAGGACGGCAACCGTCACCAGGATAATCCCGATCAGCAGGAACAGCCCCACCCATGTTTCCGTTCTGGTTTTTTTACTCATAAAAATAATCAAATGTGATAACGTTCTCGAATTGCTTCGTTAATCAGTTTTTCCTGAAAATTCGGTCTGGGTTCCCCCTGCAGGGTTTTCCAGTCCTCGCCCGACGAGCCGCGGACGAAATTCATCAAAAGAGGGTCTTCCGTCTTCACCAATTCCAGCGGCGTACCTGTCCAGCGGACTTTACCCCGGTCCAGAAAGATCACCCGGTCGGCGATATGAATAACGCTGCTCATGTCATGCGTAACGATCAGCGTCGTAATGTTTTCCCGAATGCAGATGCGGCGGATCATGAAACTGACATTGTCGGATACGACCGGATCCAATCCGGCCGTCGGTTCATCATACAGCAGGCACTCGGGGGACGACACCATGGCCCGGGCGACAGCTACACGCTTGATCATGCCCCCGGAAAGGTTGGCCGGCATTTTGTCACCATGCCCGTCCAGTTCCACGGAAGCCAGGGCGGCCTCCACTCTGGAGCGTATCTCGTTTTCGTCTTTAATACCTTGCTCGATCAACGGGAAAGCAACGTTCTCGAAAACACTCATGGAATCGAACAAAGCCCCCTGCTGGAACATAAAGCCGATCCTGGAACGCAGAGGTGCCTTGTCCGCCTCGGGAACATTGCTCATGCGCTTGCCATCAATCATGACGGTTCCCGACTTGGGATCCAGCAATCCGACAAGATGTTTGAGGATGACGCTTTTGCCCGCCCCGGAACCGCCTATGAGCGCCAAAAGTTCTCCGCGTTTCACCTCAAAACTGACTCCGTCCAGCACACGCTGGGATCCAAAAGACTGGGTAATGCCGTCAACTTCAATGTAGGGTGTTTGCATAATTCGTCTTCCGGTCATTTCGTTAACGCATGAACCCCATCGGGAAAATCTGGTTCAGCACCATTGTCAGCAGGAAATTGGCAACCAGCAGGGAAACGGCGGAATATACCATGGCGCGCATTGTCGAACGCCCGACACCTACGGCACCGTCTACAGTAGCCATTCCTTCCCGGCAGGAAATAATCCCGATCAACATAGCAAAAACAAGAGCCTTGACAACCGAACAAACCAAGTCTCCGATTGCGACAAACTTCTGCATAAAGTGGAGCCAGTAGGCCTCGTTGACGTTGAAAGACACAACGCCGATCACATACGCAGCAAGAACCCCCATCAGAACAGCCTCCAGCATCAAAATCGGCGTGGAAATCAACATCGCCTGGATGCGTGGTTTGACGAGGTAGTCCACAGGATCGACATTCATCGTCCTCAGAGCATCCACTTGTTCCGTCACCTGCATGGTGCCAATTTCAGCAGCCATGGCAGATCCGACACGTCCCGCCAGCATCAACCCCGTAATGACGGGACCCAGCTCACGGAACATACCCACGGCTACGACCGCCCCCCCCATCGTCTCCATTTTCACCGTCTGAAGCTGGAAAAGAGTCTGGGCCTCCAGCACAGCCCCGGTAAAAACTCCCGTCAGCAGGACAACAGGCTGAGAACCGACACCGATCCTCATGATTTGATCGACAAGCACCCGGTAGCGGAACTTCCCATACAAACAACTCCGCAGGAAACCGAAAAACAGGACGCCCATGGATCCAAAAAGATCCAATACATTGAAGGCCATTCGTCCCAGAGTCGCCGGCAAGCGAAAATGCATGAATGTTACTAAACACGTTCAAGAGACCGAATCAAGCCATCATTCTACCATTCCTCTTTAGAAGAATCCATACAACAAAGAAAAGGAACCCCTGCCGCATGTTGTCCGGGGGAAAACGTTTTCGAAACAACTGATCATTACTCCCGACGTACATTCCCATCCTCAGCGATGGTAATGGCGGTAATCATGCCTGTAATGACCATTGTGGTGATGGTGATCATGGTAACGGTCGTCGTAGTGGTGCTTGCGATCGTGATTGTTCTGGATGGCTGCACCGGCAATGGCTCCGGCAGCCAAAGCTCCCACACCGATGGCAACGGCTCCTCCCGGAGATACCGAAGTATTGCCGTAGGCATCCGTCGTACAGGAACTCAGAGGAAAAGCCAGGGCAGCCAACGGAATAAGCCAAACGTATTTTAGTTTCTTTTTCATCGGTTCGTTCATATATCTGTATAGTGACGCCCAAGCGCATTTTTGTTTAAAAAACGTCTTTCCCAGTCATTTCTGACAGGAAAAACCATAGGGGAAGTCCCGATGACTGATGGACATTCTCCCGCCTATCGGGTACATCTGTCGCAGTTGCATTCATCCATGAAAATCCGCTCGATATCCGGCAAAATATACGGAACGGCCTTGAGCCTGCTGCTGGCCGCCACCCCTCTTCTTGCATGGCAGCCTTCCCGGGAAAACGTACCTCCCCCCAGGCAGGAGTTCCGGGCTGCATGGGTAGCCACCGTCCACAATCTTGACTGGCCTTCCCGGTCTGGCCTTTCCGCCGCAGCCCAACAGGCGGAACTCATCCGCATTCTGAACACCTGCGCCCAGTTGAGACTCAACGCCGTTTTCCTGCAAATACGCCCAAACTCCGATGCCCTCTACCGCTCCTCGCTGGAGCCCTGGAGCCAATGGCTCTCCGGCCCGGGAGTTAATCCGGGGTACGATCCCCTCGCCTTTGCAACAGCCCAGGCCCATATTCGCGGGCTGGAACTCCACGCATGGATCAACCCATTCCGGGCCAAAGCCAACAAAAACCACAGCGTAGGCAGAGGCCACATCTCCCTTTCCCACCCGGAAATCATCAAGCCCGCCGGCAGCGTCCTGATGCTGGATCCGGGTATCTCCCGCTCGCGAAGCCATGTCTTGAGTGTCGTTGAGGACATCGTGAAACGGTATGACATCGACGGAATCCATCTGGACGACTACTTCTACCCCTATCCTCCCGCCGTCCTCCGCGACGGCAAGAGCAACTCCCAGCGCCGTGACTACATTGATTCCTTCGTTTCCGACATGTATGACATGGTCAAATCGGCCAAACCTTGGGTACGCGTCGGTATCAGTCCGTTCGGCATTTGGAGGCCCGGCAATCCGAGCGGGATCGAAGCCGGAGTCGATGCCTATGAAAACCTTGCCTGCGACGCCAGAAAATGGCTTCGCAAGGGATGGGTGGACTACCTGGCACCACAGCTTTACTGGAGGTGTGAACCGGCCAAGCAGAGTTTTCCTGCCCTGATGCAATGGTGGGCTGCCCAGAACCCGTCCCGCCCCGTTTGGCCCGGCATCGCCACAGCCCGTATTAAGAGCTCTGAAGATCCAGGAAGACCGGCTTCCGAAATTGCCAGACAGATTCAATACTCCCGCTCCCTGGCGCGTACGGCCCCCGGTCAATGCTTCTGGAGCATACGTTCCATCCTTCAGAACAAAGACGGTATCCAGAAACATATTCGGGCTCTTTATCCTGATGCAGCAATCCCTCCTGCCATGCCTTGGTCGGGATCCGCAGAACCGGGACAGCCCAATCTCAGTGCCACGGGCAACTCCTCCGTTACATCGCTCACATGGACGCCCAGCGGTCGTCCCGCGCGAAAATGGGCCATTCAGGCCCGCTACGGTTCCCAGTGGCGCACGTTATGCCTCCTGCCGGGCAATCAAACAAAGCTGACACTACCCAATTCCTTCATCGGCAATGCCGCTTCACTAGCCGTCAGGGGGATATCTCCCTACGGAGTTCCCGGCCCGGCGGCATCCGTCATGAGGTAAAAAAATCCAGGTTCCCTCACTTTTTTCATCTCTCTACTTGATTTAACGCGTCATATTGGTTAATCCGCATCTATGAGCAAAGCTTTCCTACGATTTGCCCTGTTGGCATCCGCCGTTCTACTGACCGTCTCCTGTTCCGTAGAAACAGATCGGAAGACCTCTCTGGTCAGCGGAAAAAAACAGGATGGTGTGCGTCAGGATTTTGGACAGGAAAAGGACCTCCGCGAACATTATGCCGGCGGGTTTTCCTATAAAAAAATGCCGGATGGCACGATGCAGGTTGCCTCGGACCGCAGAAGCTCATTCGAAGGTAATCGTTACGATACGGGCAATGACGATGCCTTCGAAAAGAAAAAGTTCGACACGAAGGGATTCGAAACATCCCTCGCCGACGTTTCCAGAAAAGCCTTCGATACCAAGGCATGGAAAGACAGCCGCAAACTCAACGAAATGACCGTGGAAACGCCGGAATTCATCAAGAACGCCGAGAATTTCAACAACCGCAAATGGCAGGGAGGAGACGCCAGCTTCGCAACCAGCTCATACGGGGATTCCAGTAAATCCTGGGACGGCAAGAAAACCTTCGAGACGGATTTGAACGAAAACATCATCCAAAAACGCGCCGATCTAGCCGCTCCTCCAGTCTATTCCTTGAAAGAATACCAAGTCAAAACGGTTGATGAAACCCGCTCCATGATGGGCAGAACCGACTAATCAAGGTAAGTTTGCTTCTCCCCTCTCCATTTATCATTCCAGCCCGCTTTCATCTGGCGACGGATGCATAATTGTCCGGCGCATATCACCGGCCCCCTGAAGCCAGAGTTTGAGGGCATCCCTGTTCCCCTGCCGCAACAAATTCCTCAAGCAATCCAATTCCGCGGCGCATGTATCCAAAGCGGCCAGGACTTCCTCCCCGTTTTCCATAAGAATTTCCGCCCACATGGAAGGTTTGCCCATCGAAACGCGCGTCGTATCACGAAACCCCCCTGCCGCCAGAGCTTTCAGAGAATCAAGCATATCCGTACAATCCTTCCCGGAGCCCCTGGCACAAACAGACGCCAGAGCATGAGGCATATGGGAAATCCTAGCCACGGCCCGGTCATGGGAAACGGAGTCCATCTCAATCACACGACCTCCCACGGTTTCCCAGAATAGACGGAGAGATGAAACTAACGAAGAGGACAGATTTTCCTCATTCGTCAAGGCAACCATGGCATTGCAAAACAACTCCGGATCCGCATATTCCATGCCCTGTTTCTCCGATCCTGCCATCGGATGGGAGCCAATGAATGCCACGTTGCGTTCGGAAAGCCACGAACCCACATCACGGTGGACACACCCCTTCACTGAGCCGACATCCGTCACCAGTGCCTGTTCCAAATTCCCGGCAGCCACTTGCTCCATCATAGAACGCATAGTTCCCACAGGAGTTGCCAAAACAACCAGGTCAGAACCTTGGACGGCCTCATTCAAATCCACCGTATACAAATCCGCAGCATCCAGTTTTCTGGCTGTCTCCAGCGGTTCCTCCCGGCGTCCCCATAGATGCACCTTGATGCCGGGGCTGTATTTTTTCAGAGCAAGAGCCAGCGAACCGCCCAGAAGCCCCGGGCCCAGTATCGATACGGTACGGATAATGATGGAATCTATCACGAGTAGGAAAAGTATAGAAAAACAGCACTGACCCGAAAGGAAAGTGCTGTATGAAAAAACATCTTATCGGGAATCTGCCTCCATGAGGAAAACTCCGGAAGAGCACTTACGGCACGATAAACTTGCGATCCGGAAAGTGAGGATCACGCATGATTGTACCGGGAGCCTGACGGGTACCGTCAGGTTTCTGAATACGGATCTTTTTCGTCCGGTCATACGGGCTGAAAACGACCATCGGATCTTCCGTCGGCCATGCAGTCTGGATCGACTCGTTATTGGCCGGTTTGGGAGGATTTACAGGAGGCGTCACGGGATTTACCTTAGGCGTCTGGACGGGCGTTTTGACTGTCGGAGACGGGGTAATAGTCGGCGAAGGCGTCGTACCGGGATTGGCAAGAATCTGCCCAATCGTACCCGTACCGGGATTGACTCCCGTATTGCCAGAAGCTAATCCCTGCTGATTATTGGGATCAATGCCAATTGAGGATGGATCCTGAAGCTGGTTAAGAAGCTCCGTTTGATCGGGAGCAGGAATCACAGACGGAGTTTCCGTATTCGTATAGGGCGTTCCATTGAATCCGGGTAGCGGCCTGTCCACAACACGGGGAGGCTGCTCACATGAAACCAGGGCTATTGTGCTTACTGCCACAAGGACAGCCATCGGTTGATAACTCTTCATCACTAATTCTGGATTGATGTGGACTTTATACCCCACCATGCAAGGTGTCAATGCCATTTTCCCTAACAAATCATCTGCATGATTTCTCTGGGAGAGAGGCCCTGTTCCCGTAGTGTACGTATAGCCAGGCTCCCATTTCTTTTGGCCAGTCTGACTCCCCGGTCATCGCAAACCAATCTATGGTGTTCCCAAACGGGAACAGGCAGGCCGAGGAGTTCCTGAAGAACGCGGTGTATGCCTGTACAAGGCAGAAGATCCTCACCCCTGGTCACATGGGAAATGCCCTGTTCCGCATCGTCCGTCACAACGGCCAGATGATAACTGGTCAGACAATCCTTGCGGGCGAGAACTACATCTCCCAACATGCAGGGATGGCACACTTGGCGGCCAAAACGCAGATCCACCCAGGCAAGGTCGCCCGTCAACGCGGCTGCCCGCGCGCAATCCAGCCTCCATGCATGAGCGGCTCCGGAAGCGATCAGCTCATCCCGGAGATCAGATGGTAGATCACGGCAGGTACCGGGATAGGAATCCACCGCTTCTCCCTGGGGAGCACCTCCGGAACGGGCGAGTTCCTCTGCAATTTCGCGCCGCGTGCAAAAACATGGGTAAACGACCCCAAGGTATTTCAATCGTTCCAAAGCAGCCGCATACAAAGACATGCGACTGGATTGGAAAACAACCTCTCCGTCAAAGCGAATTCCGAGCCAGCCCAAGTCTTCCATGATGCCGTCCGCCCAGTCCGTCCGGCACCGGACCGTGTCGATATCCTCCATCCGCAGCAGACATTCCCCGCCCAGTTCGTCGGCAAGGGTTCGGGCTTTCCAGGCCGCCAGTACATGACCCAAATGGAGCAATCCGCTCGGACTGGGAGCAAAACGCGTTCTGGGCAATTTGAAATCCATATCCAAGTGATGGAATATTCCCGCTTTCGCGTCAAATACAAACACATGAACGGCAACTTCCGTGTTCTCTTGTAAATTTATCCTTGCCCACCCCCCCCTGTTAAAGCTAAATAAGCCCATCTCACTCAGAAAGAGAAAATCCAGATTAAAGAACCAACAAACTACCAATCATGGGTCAGCAACACCGCAAAGTCACCAAGCGCCGCCGCCGTATCAACTACATCAAGCGCAAGAAAGAGCTTGAACAGGCTAGCAAAACCCTTCCTGTAAGACTTGCCGTCTCCATTGCCAAGGACGACGACTCGGAAAAGAAGCCCGCAGCGCCCAAGAAGAAGGCAGCCGCTCCTAAAACCGAAGCAGCTCCCGCCAAGAAGGCCCCTGCCAAAAAAGCTCCCGCCAAGAAGGCCCCTGCAGCTGATTCCGAATAATTCGTCGGAAATCGGCAAGGCGCAGCTACCATGACGAACAAGGGGCTGCCACCTCGCATTTCTTCAGACTAATCCTTATACGGGTTAGTCTGTTTTTATCTCCGCCCATGGATATCATTTTACAGTATTCCCTTCAAACGGCATTGACGTTGCTTGCCCTGCTCCTTGTCGGAATGGGACTCGCCGGTTGTGTCATCCCCGTCGTGCCGGGCCACCCGATGATATTCCTGGGCTGCATGACCGCCTCCTTCATCTCTTCCTCTCCGGAATACTCCCCCGGATGGGTAACGTGGGGGGCTCTTGCCCTACTCTGCATCATCGGCATGCTGGGAGATAACATTTGTACCTATTGGGGAGCCAAACGCTTCGGCAGCACTAAGGCCGGTCTCTGGGGAAGCCTGATCGGACTTCTCATCGGAGGTTTCTTTTTCCCAATGGGCATACTCATCGGTCCTTTCCTGGGGGCCGTCATTTTTGAGGTCGGGTTTCAAAAACGGGAAATACGGAAAAGTCTTTCCTCCGGGATAGGGGCTGTTCTGGGGATCTTCGCAGGATTCCTGTTCAAATTAGGGATAGCCGCCCTGATGATCGTCTGGTTCCTGACTGCCAGTTACTGGTGCTGACCGGGAAGCATGCCGGCAGCGGTCAGGATGGAATCAAACGAATCCCCCCGCAGCATGCCGACGCGGAAAATTGTCTCTTCGACAAGATTGCCCGGACAAGAAGCTCCGGCCGTAATCCCCACCTTGACGGGAACATCCGGATTCCCCATCACTTCGGGAAAGGAACTTTCCACAATCCGGTGAAGCCTGGTATCGAAACATTCCACTTCAGTCAGGGAACGAATGCAAGCTGCGGCTTCAATGAAAAACGTCGGTACGGATTCCTTTGCAATATCCACCAGATGAGTCGTATTGGAGCTATTGTAGCCACCCACGACGAACATGATGTCCGGTTTCTCATCCAACAACTGGAACAGGGAATTCTGGCGATCTTGCGTCGCCCCGCAAATCGTATCGAAAACGGAATATCGTTCATCATTGCCATCGCGTTTAACCACCGCGTCGCGGATCATCGTCTGGATGGACTGGGTTTCGCTCTTCAACATGGTCGTCTGATTGGCCAGCCCCACCTTGACGAGGTCGCGGTCAGGATCAAATCCCGGAGACATGGCTCCTTCAAAACGTTTCATGAATTCATCCCTGCACCCATGCCCCATCATATAATCCGCAAGGGCGCGTGTATCCTCTTCGGTGAAAATAATGATGTATTTCCCGCGTCCGTCCTCGCCGAGAGCGCGCGAAGCCGTAGCAAGGGTTTCTTCATGAGTCGCCTTGCCATGAATGATAGAAGTAACCCCCATGGCCGCAAAATCCTTCACTCGACGCCACACTTTCACAACGTCGCCGCAGGTCGTATCGACGATGGAAACCCCCTTGTTCGTCAAAAAATCCATAAACGGAACCGGAACCCCGAAAGCAGGAACGATAACTACGTCTTTTTCACAGAGCTCATCGTATTCGTCGGTCATCGTCTTCCAAGGCAGGCGAATCACTCCCATTGCTGCCAGCTGGCGGTTCACTTCGGGATTATGAATAATATCCCCAATCAGGAAAATACGGTTCTCGGGAAAAACATTCCGGGCGGCATACGCAATATCAATCGCACGTTGGACTCCGGTGCAGAACCCGAACTCCGGAGCCAGCACAAAAGTCGTATGTCCCAATTCCAAACGGTTCCCGGAAGAACGAACAGATTCCACCAGGGCGCTCTGGTAATGACGGCGTACCTTCTCCTGGACAATCCCCATCACTTCGGCACGGCGGACATTCACTCGCGAATTGCGTTTCGGCTGACGATCCATGCCGACAAAAGGCCACAGGAAATCCTCCGCGTCAAGAAGTCATTGTCTCTTGCTTCAAGAAGCTGTTCCCTGTATGCATCGCACATGCTTCTCGCCCTGGCTCCCATGAAAGACATCACGGACCTGGCTTTCCTCCGTGTCCTGACCTCCCTCGGAACCCTGCCCGACTATTTCATCACGGAATATTTCAGATCCAGCCCTCATCACAGTAAGCCCGATCCTAAAATTTTGAGATCTATCGACGAGAACCCGACCGGATGTCCTATCTACGCCCAATTCGTCGGCAGTGACCGCGACTCCCTGGTGCGGGACGCACGACTACTCATGGAGCATCCCGTTGCCGGAGTCGATCTCAACATGGGATGCCCGGCCCATCTCGTCTGCCACAAAAACGCCGGCGGAGGCCTCTTGCGAAAGTTACGCACGATGGATACCATCCTCGGAGGCCTGAGAGATGCTCTGCCTGAAGGTGCCTTCACCGTCAAATGCAGGCTTGGATGGGAAGATCCACAGGAATTTTCCGCTATTTTGGGCATCATCGCCAAACACTGTCCAGACCGGCTCGCCATCCATGGGAGAACCGTCCGGGAAGGATACAGAAGTCCCGTTCATCCGGAATGGATCGCCCATGCCGTAGAAGTCATGCCCTGCCCCGTCATTGCCAACGGCAACATCGTGGATCCGGCAACAGCTTCCGTCTGGATGGAACAATGCCGCCCCGCCGGATTCATGATCGGACGGGCAGCCATCCGCAATCCCTGGATCTTCGATCAATTACGCGCAAGTTTCTGCGGCAAGCCCGTCCCTGCTCTCATCCGGCGAGACCTTTACCGCTACGCCCTTCTCCTATCGGAGGAAACTGCTGCCACGCAGGATCGCTTCGATGAAAAAAAACACGTCAACTCGTTGAAGAAATTCATGGTCTACATGACCTGCGGCTTGCCGGATGCCTTTGGATATGCCATCCGCAGAGTGGCAACACAGCAGGAATTCCAAGCTACATGCGCCGAATTTCTTGACAATAAACTGCCTGTCGACATTCGTCCTCCGGAACATTCACCTCTTTTTGCCCACCATGAAGACCTTCTTTCCGCCGGGCGAGAAAGGGATCCTAATGTTTCTTGCCCTCGGGAGAAGGGTTCCCCATGGGGCGGCGTGTCATCATAAGCGTCTGCTCCTTATACAGAGACAGGGCAATACCCACAACCAGGGCAAAGAGAATAAATACCGTTTTCAACCCGTTGGCAAAAACTCCGATCAAGGTATCGAGAAGCACTTTTTCATTCTCCGTCTGGAAAAACTGCATTAAAAACAACACCGTCTTATACGCATACATCCCCGGAATCATCGGAAGCAAAGAGGGGAAGGCAAATACCTCTGCCGGGCAATATACCCGCTTGGCGAAGAAAATACTCAGTAGTCCGATGATAAACGATGCGATACAGGTGGATACAACAATCCCCATCGACGTATTCTCAATCAGGAAAAAACGCAGACCGTGTCCTACGGCAGCCAGCAGGGCACAGATCGGGATCGCCTTCCGGGGAGGATTCGAAATCACCGAAAAACCTATAGCCGCCACAGCAGCAAAAAATCCGTCAGCCAAAATCGACAGTGCAAAATCCGGTATCATAACATGTTCACTCCATAGATGTACAACGAAATGGCCAATCCCAGTGCAATGCAAATAATCAGGTTGCACGCACCCACCAACCGGGAAATCCCCATCAGGACAAATCCCTGAAGCAAATCCATAATCCCGTTAATCAAGGGAACTCCCGGTACCAGAAAAAGAACGCTCGTCGCCATGGCAACACTCGGCGTCGTCCCCCATTGAAAGAAAACGGCCAATCCGCCAATCAGAGAAGCCACACAGGAACAGACAGTAAACACAATGTAATGGTTCACATGCCGTTTCATCATTTCCTGCCGGACAAAAAAACCGGACAGGGTTGCAGCAAACACAACCACCATCGCGATAAGGTCTCCCTGAAACAACCGGCAAAACGATGCATTGGCCAAGGCAACCAGCATCAGTACCATCCAGCGCGACATAGAGGGAATGGCGACGATTTTCCTGTATTTCCTCCGGAATTCATTCACGGACAAATGGCAGTCATGCACTTCCCAACTCAGTGTACTCAGAAGTGAAATCGTCCTGAAATTGATGGGAGCCGGTTCGATCTTCTTGATCAGTGTCTGCCGGATGGAATGGTCCTCCTTGCGCTTGACCGACATCATCACGGACTTCTGAAGAATCGTAATAGCCACACTGTACCCGAACGATTCCGCAATACGCGACGTATTGCGGACAACACGGGACGTATGCGCCCCGGCCGCCATCATCATCACAGCATAGTGCAGTAACGCATCCGCCGAAATCTGGAACGAGGTTCGTTTTTTCCCGCCGGAATGCCCAACACAGTCGGGATCTCTCCCCTCCCCGGTATCGGAACGGGGGACTTGGGACTGAATCTGTGAATCGGATGGCAATTCCTGTGTCATTTATTGAGGAAAACGAAACCGGCGGATGCATACGCGCCAACCGAGAAATAGTCAAGCATTCAGCATGTTCACGAAATTTGGAGAAAACATATCCCCACGTATTTCATGCTATCCGATGCGGTTACATGGAAAAATCGACTTGTGGCTCCCCACGATTTGCCTAGTATAAGTGTCGTCACTTTCAGCATCCATGATTAAAGCCGACCACCTCTCCAAAACCTTTGGCCGTTTCCAGGCAGTCAAGAATGCCACATTTACCATTAACAAAGGAGAAATCGTCGGGTTTCTTGGCCCCAACGGCGCCGGTAAAACCACAACGCTCAGGATGCTGACGGGATATCTTCCTCCTTCCGGAGGCTCCGCCACCATCGCCGGATACGATATCGTGGAACAAACCCTGGAAGCAAGAAAACACCTGGGGTATCTCCCGGAACACGTCCCGCTTTACGATGACCAGCGCATCACCGAATATCTGAAATACCGGGCTCGGCTGAAGGGCATCCCTTCCAAGAAAATCTGGGACTCCGTCTCCCAGTCCCTGGAACGTTGCGGATTGGAAAACGTGCACCGGAAAATGATCCGAACCCTCTCCAAGGGATATCGCCAACGCGTCGGCCTTGCGGATGCGTTGCTCGGCAGTCCCGATCTTCTGATTCTCGACGAACCAACTAACGGATTGGACCCCAACCAGATCCGCCAGATCCGGGAACTCATCAAAGAACTTTCCAAGGAACATACGATCATCCTTTCCACCCACATCCTCAGTGAAGTGGAAATGATTTGCAACAAGGTCATCATCATCGACCAAGGCATTATCAAGGCAGAAGATACCCCGTCCAACCTTACCTCCAACCTTCGCGCGGCCGGACGCATCAATCTTGAATTTAAAGGCGATTTGGAAAAAATCACCGCTATGTTTGAAGAAATCCCCGCCGTCAAGAAAGTCATCTTCGAAGAAACCTCGGAAGACGGGTGGCACACTGTCACCGTCCGGGCCGAAGCCGGCACCGATACGCGGGAAAAACTGGCCCAAATCATCGTCGGGCAAAACTGTCCTCTCCGCCACATGTACCGCCATGTGCCCAATCTGGAAGAAGTCTTCGTGGAAATGACCCGCCGCAACTAATTCGCCGCTTCGTTTCACATTACCCCGCTTTCTCCCGACATCCCATTCCATCCAACGCTGCCATGTCATCCATTATCACCATTTTCCGCAAAGAACTCCGGAGTTACCTGGGGACGCCATACGGCTGGATCATTCTAGCCTTCGTCATGGCGCTGCAAGGCGTGTCTCTGTCCGCCACTTTGAAGATGTTCCAGATCGCCCCTCAAAAAGAAGGCATCCTGTTCTTCATTCTCCACTCCCCCACCTTCTGGTTCTACTTCCTGTTCATCTTCCCGCTCATCACCATGCGCCTCATGGCCGAAGAAGAAAAAACAGGCACTCTGGAATCGCTCCTCACTGCCCCTATCAAAACGCCGCAGGTAATCATCGGTAAATTCCTGGCAGCCTATGCTTTCTATATAATCCTCTGGCTGCCCATGCTCCTCTACCCCCTTATTGGCGAGCTATCCGATGTTTACATCAATCTTGTCCACGGCTATTCGACCGACACCGGCATCCAGCTGAGTTACCGCCTGTGCGATTGGGTCGGGGCGTATTCAATCATCCTGCTCATCGGAGCCTGGTTCACCTCCATCGGACTGCTCTGCTCATCTCTAACCAGTAGCCAGATCATTTCGGGGATCACCACCATCGGTACCCTCGTCTTTATCTTCTTCCTTGGTCTTGTTCCCGTCATATGGGGAGAATTCCCCGCAGCAGGTATCTTCCACTACATCTCGTGTTCCGAACATCTGGACCGTTTTTCCGCCGGCTTGATTGATACGCGTCCAGCCATCTTCTATATCAGCATGACTATCCTGACTTTGGCCCTGACTATCCGCGTTGTGGATCACAGGCGCTGGAAACATTAATCCGTCATTCCCGAACCTATTTCCCCTCTCTATTCACCACCATGAGTGAACCCGAATCTACAGAAACCGCCCCCGCCGCCAAGCCCCACAGGAAAAGGAAAAGTTTTCTAATCTGGCTTAACCTGGCACTGCTTGTTTTCATCGTCCTTGCCGTCAATTATATCAGTTTCCGGGAATACTACCGCCGGGATCTGACCGAAGATCAGCGTTACGTTATTTCGTCCCAGTCCATCAATCTCCTGAATTCCCACCTCCTTCAGGAACGGAAGACTCCCGTCAAAATCATCTTCGCCTTCCAGAGAACCACTCAGAACTACACCCGCATGCGGTCTCTTCTAGAAGATTACGTCCACAATTCCAACGGCAAAATCGAAGTCGAATTCATCGACCCCCTGCGGCAACCCAACCGGGCTCGCGAAATAGCCCTCATCTACGACGGCCTCGAATTCAAGAAAAATCAAGTTGTGATTGATGCCAGGCAGGATACTTCCCGTTCCCTCAAAAGCTTTGAAGGCAAACGGGAAGGAGTTTCCCATGTCCAACACATCCCCGGTGACGCCTTCGTCGTGTACGAAAAGAGTCAGGACGGGAAAGGCATGAAAGCCGTTGCTCTTCAAATGGAAGACATGATGACCGCCGGGCTCATCAGTGCTCTGGAAGGCGTTCGTCGTCCCCTATACGTCATTTCCGACAAAAGCAATTTCAACGCCGATAAAACAGATAACGAAGACTCAGTCTACCGTACGCTGGAACATATCTGCCTCTCCCAGAATCTTGAACCCAAACCACTCGCTATCAATGGGCTTAAAAAAATACCAGATGATGCTATGGGTCTCATGATCGTCGCCCCACAGTACGATTTCACCAAAGAAGAAGTAGACGTCATCTCGGATTACTGGAATCGCCCAAAATCCGCCGTCCTTGCCTTCATTGATCCCAATGCCAAAGACAACAAATACTTCTACCGCTTCCTCCGCGAACAAGGGATACGCCCTCAGGATGACCGTATCCTCCTGCGCAACCGCAAACAAGCCTACTATCAGATCAACGCCATCTTCGCTCCGGGGCTGGAATGCACGGAAGACTTCTGGAACTCCAGTACCGGCCTCGAAGGAGAAAGCATCTCCCTCCAAATCGCCGATGAAGATCCTCAACTCGGCAATCGCAAAATAAAAACCTTCCCTCTCCTCATTACCACATCCGAATTTTACGGAGAAACAAAATATAACAAACTCAACCCTCAGTTTGACGCCCAGGAAGACAACCCCGGCCCTCTACTGATCGCTGCAGCCATTCTCCGCGGCAACACGAGCGATATCAATCTCAGCAAGGAAACCGGTCGTATGGCCGTCTTCGGGAATGTGGACATCCTTCGTCCGAAGCAAATCAAGCCGGAACAGAGAGACTTCATCCGTTCCATCGTTTCCTGGATGACAGACCGCGAAGAACTCGCCGGCATGGGTTCCAATCATGACCTGACTATCAAGCTCAACCTGGATCGCAACGCCCTATCATTCCTGCAGATGTTGATCAACCTCGGCCTTCCGCTGCTGGCTCTGCTGATCGCCCTGGTCATTTGGAACACACGCCGTAGTTAAAAACAGGACCGCCCTTTTTCCCCCATCTTTTTTACGATCCCATGCTCCTCTTTCGTACTATCCTTCTAAGCATCATCGCACTGGTCTGCCTGGCAGCCACGGTCGTATTGACGATAGACGGGAATCTGTCCCGCCTGACGGGGCACAATGTTTTCGAAAAAGGAGAACGCATCTTCCCTTACAGCAAAAAGGAAATAGACAGCGTCTCATGGATGCGCGTCCGGACCGTCAATGACATGGCAGAGGCCGAAATCAACGACAAGGGCATCTGGTGGCTGTCTACCCCTTGGAATGACCGTATGGATCCCCGCGCGGCTGCCGCAATCCTTCAGTTCACCTATTCCACGGCGCTTGTCGACGAGCTTCCCCTCAACAACACCGTCAGAGGATCCATGCGGGAATTCGGGATCGAAACTACGCCCATCCAACTGACTCTCAAAAACAACTCCGGCAAGCACAAACAGAGCACCATCGCCCGTTACATCCTCGGTTCCACCGCTCCGTGGATCGTCGAAGATCAGGAAGGCAACACCAATGCCACCACCTACATGCGGACGGATTTTTACGGGAACAACCGTAACATCCTGGTAACCACAGGTAATATCCTTCCTCTGTTTAAAGAAGGTATCAGACAATTGAGAGACCACCGTCCCCTTCTGCTCCCCCCGGCTGTCATTAAACTTCCATCGCAACCCAGAAAAATCGTTATCCATCACGGCGGCAAAGAAATTGTCCTTACCCGGACCATCTTCGAAGCTCCCTGGGAAATTGAAACACCACTTCCCGTCAAAGCTGACCAAAAAACCGTTACCAAACTCCTTAACGGTCTCCACAAATTGACGGCCTCCAGAGTATATAATCCTTCGGACGTCACACTCCCTGATGCCAAGAATTCGGACATCACGTCTATTACTCTCGAAAATTTCGACGGAGACCCTCCTCTGACTTTAAAACTCTATCCGTCCGATACTCCCACCTCCAAAACGGTCAAAGCTACCGTTTCCGACCGCAAAGCCGTCTTCGAACTTCCCATTGCCACTAACCCTGATTTCCCCGGTACAGAAGATCTCCCGCTCAGCCTCAACAGTTTGCGATCCCAAACTCTTTGCTCGATTGACAATAAAACGATCAAAGGCCTCTTCATCCGCTCAGTAGGTGGCTTCCCAATCGACATACGCCTTCTCCCTCGCGGCCGCGAAGGTAACAAAGCTGCTCCGGAATGGGTATATTCTGCGGAAGACGTCAATCAAGCTCCCATCAATGAGGCCCAACTTTTCAAGTCGCTAAAAACTCTTCTGGAAGAACCGGTCATTGGATTCGCTACCGACAACCCGTCAGACTTGTCCGACTATGGGTTAAACCAGCCTTACATGTCTATTGCCATCCAGCAGACCAATAACGACTTGACCATTTTCTCCTTTGGGACGGGCAAAGACGGTTCCTGGTATGCCAAGGAGAAAGGAAAACCCAGCATCTACCAAATCTCTTCCGCCTATGTCGATTCCTTCCCGACTGAATCCCTGTATTGGAAACAGAACAAATTGTTTAATTTCAGCCGATTCGAGCTCAGTAAAATGTATTTGGAAAGGATCGGACAGCCTCCGCTCATCCTCAAATACGACTACCTTGACGACACTTGGCAAGGCACGCAGGACGGCAAGGACGTCACCGTCATTATTGACAACAACAGAGCTAACCGCTATCTCAGCGAATTGGAACGAATGAAAGTCGTCCGCTGGCTTCCCTTCACCGATATGGATGCTGCAGAAGCTTTGAAAAATCCGGTCTTCCGCCTCAAAATAGTTCTGGATCCCAGCCAGGCGGAAATTAACATCAAAGACGACAGTTTTGATAACACCACAGGCGATCAGACTTTGTCCCCTCCTCAGGAACTTCAGGAAAAAATCCTCGAAATAGCTCCTGCCGGCGAACCCGGGCATACCTCTTTCTACTTCGGTAAAATGAGTGATTTCCCCTATTATTTCATTCTGAAAATGGATGAAGTACGAATTCTGGGAGCCTCAGTATTCGAGCAGGATTAAATACTCCTTCCTCACCTCATACGGAAAGACAAATCCTTCGCTGGAAATCCGGTACGTATCCTGCGAATAAGCAGCTAAATGTCTCTACTCCGGTTTCATCAAACGAACCGGATGCCGGAGACGAGATACACAGTCAAAGGAAAATACCCGGGGCTACACCAATTCTATGGTGCGCGTTCCGCCATTTCCTAGAATTGACAAGACGTTCCAAATCGCTCCCCGTCACACATTGTGAAAAAAGGGAATGCTCCGTTGCCCCCATAATTTGCTTCTTTAAAAATCCCATCGAAACAAGACTCGGTTGATTGCTCCAATGGAATACGGCGCTATCCACAATAAACAAATTGCCATCCTTGTGAATGTATGAAGGAAATTTCAAATGCGGATTTTCTTCCACATAAACGGATCTCCCAATCCATCTCTTGGCACGGAGAGGATTCATCAATCTCCTGAAAAATTTCATCCATGAAGGAGCATCCGACAAATTCTCAGCATGTTTCCATCGGCTGGACAATTGATCCACCGGATAAAAGTAGGAATAAATCGCTGCCGCACTAACCGGAGATTTACCCATCCATGAATGACGCAACCGGACAACATCCGCAGCATCCCGGACAAGCACCCCCATCGCCTCGGTCAATTGCTCACGCAACTTTTCCACAGTACTCCCCCCCCACACAGCCCGATCATGATCCACCATCAACACGTAATCCGCATCCATTACGTCTACGGCCTTCTTCAAAGCACCGCCAAATCCCAGTCCATCATCAATCATGAAACTTCTCAATCCGTACTTGGACGCCACGGCAGAATCCCCATTGTGCCCTCCGATAAAAAATACACAGACATCGTCAAAAAACCGAAGCAACCCGCTCCTTTCATAAGAAGCCAGCGTCCGTGCCAACGTCCGAGGCGCCTTATCGCAAAAAACAGTCAACCCAACCGTTTTGCCTTCAACTAAACATTCCCTATCCCGTGTCATCGCTTGCAATTTTAGAAAAAGAGTGGCTCTATAACAAGAAACAAAGCCAAGCCTCGAATTTTTATTCCACAAAAAATGGGATCCGTGTCGCTTTACAGGTAAAGGAGTAAGTTCCATGCAACAGTTCATCCACATTCCCAAGCCTTTCAGGGCTCTCGCCAGCATACTAGCCGGATGCGTACTTCTTTCCGGCTGCGTTGCAGATCCCTATTGGGACAACATGTCCGTATCCACCACTTATGCCTCATCGGGATACGGAGGAGACTACGTCAGCTACAACAGCTATACCGGCTATGGAAATTATATGTACGACAGCGCCGGTTTCCCCATCTATGGCTATTATGCGGGCAGACCCGTTTACGGATACAGCCCGGCCGGAAGTCCCATCTTTTCCATCAACCTCCTGTACAGCAACTGCTACGTTCCCTCATGGAGACCCGCATACTATTACCGAGGGCACTACCACTGGCCGCACGGAGTCCGTTATCTGGAACGTCCGAAACCCTCGTGGAATCATGGTCGGCCCTTAGTATACCATCGCCCCAACAACAGGCCCCAGCCCATGCCTCCTTCACGACCGGGCAGTAACTCCCACCGCCCCTCTTCCCCTTCCTACAACAATAGGCCCAACTCTTCCCATCCCTCGTATAACAGGCCATCAGCGGGTCATAGACCCTCCCCAAATACACCTTCCTGGAACAGACCGGAAAATAACAACAGGCCATCGGGCAATCGTCCGGGACGTCCTTCTTCCGCGATTCGCCCGGGGACCGGCGATCCCCAATGGACTGTCAGTAATCGACCGGAAGCCTCTTCACGCCCCCATGCTCCCAGCTCCTCTTCGGGAAACAGCGGTCGCCATAGTCGTCCTTCCTTCAGCGGAGGTTCATATACCCCCGTAAGTTCCTACTCCGGATCCGGTGGCAGCAGGCCGTTCAGCGACAGCTACTATTCAAGCCATTCATCATCATCCAGCAGTACATCCTCGTCTGACAGATCCTCAAGTTCGCGGGACGGAGCCGGATCATTCGGTCCTTCCTCCCACCATCATCGCCCTTCCAGAAGATAACCTCGACAAGTCAGACTTCCTTCAGCATTCCCCGGTAGCCAAGATGTAAAATTGGTACAATAAAAAAACAGGCAGCCTCACTTCCGGAATCATACCGCGGGTGAGGCTGCTTGATTTTATTATTTGCTGTTCAATTAAGCTTCAACAGAAGATTTGGGCAGGAAAACCGTCCTATCTGCAAAGACAAGGATATATCCCTGCTCGCACAGCCAAAGAATATCGCGCACCAATTCCTGACGGCGGTTTCTGATAAGATCTTCTTCAGAAACAACAGGAACTGCCGCTTTCACTTCAGCAGGTTCTCCTTCCGATGGAACGGCAGCAGGAACCGGTTCTACGGCAACTTCTGTAACCGGAGACTCCGTTTCAACCGCAGTAATTTCTTCGGCCTTCTCCTCGGAGGGAACGACAACCTCGTCAGCCATCGGTTCGGCAGACGCCGATTCCAGATCACCCGCATCCGAAGCAGTCGGAGCCGGATCAACTGGCACTGGAGCCTCCCTGGCACCCTCTTCCGAAACCTTGGGTAAAACACCTCCGAGTTCATTGAGCATGACATCCACCCCCTGGCCCGCATGTTCCCGGACCCAGTTGAGAATAGCCGTCATATTATCGGCAAGTACCGTCCCCGACGGAACCGTTCGCGGCCTGCTCGGACCGGTATGATGCCCGTTATTCCATTTAAAAATGGGCATATGATGACGGGCAAGACCGTGGCAAAGGTTAGGGATCAACATACTGGGATGCTTTCTCGTCACATCGGCCAGTTTCACCAAGTGTGCCCAGAGTCCGGGAGAAAGATGCTTCCTGTCGGCCGCTCCATTGACAAACACCTTGTCTCCCACGAGATAGACTTCATCGAAATGATGGTCGCTAAAATCCTTCTCCACAGCGGCACGATCCGCGAGAATAACGTCTCCGGCGTCCTCGCGAACAGGCTTCCAGACGATACGGCGACTAGCTTCCGCCAACCACTTTTGAACGACTTCCTCATCCTTGACGATTTCAATCGTACGGCGGAAATCGTCAACCGACATATTGGAGAACTTGTCACGGTGCAAGGCCGCCACAGCGGCTTGGTAACCGTGCCAATTCACCGGACCGATCAAATCTCCGGAAAGACGGCATTTTGCTATTCCCTGAAAATCACCCTTGGGAGGATCCACTGGTTCTTCTTCAGTCCTGTAAAATTCATTAAACCACGGAGCTCCCCACAGGAAACGCAAAGCCTCCTCACGGGAAATCCAGCAGGAACGATCCTCCTTCTTGGACTGAATCAACTGAGGGCCTCCCTCCTGCTTCATATAGACGAGATCGTACCGATCACGACCGCCCATCACAACTTTAGCGAAATCAAACAGAGAAACAGCGCGTTTGTGTTTATTCACCTCAGCCGCCCATACCGCAAGCAGAACATCGACAGGACGCAACTCCACGCGAAGTCCCGGCGTCGGTTCGGCAAGTTCCTCCCTAGGCTGGCGCGGACGATCAAAACGTCCCCCCTTGCCCTGCGGGCGTCCTCCCTGGCGGAAGCGGTTTCCTCCCTGGCCGCCTTCTCGACGGTCATCTCTGCCGGTCGTGCGATCGCGACGTTCGCCACGGAACCCTTGTCCCTGACGTCTTTCGCCACCCCGACCGCCGGCACGTTCAGCGGATCCTTCTTTCCTGAATCGCCCACTTCCTCGTTCCTCCCGATTACGGAAAGAAGAAAAGTCGGCACGTCGCGGCTTGTCGCCGGTTTCCCGTTGACGAGCCCAGGCCGGGCCGAACTGGAAATCGGTCAACCCCGATAGATCAAGGTTGTCATCAAACGAATCCTGCTTGGATGTTTCTTCGGTCATGATTGTGTCCGTGTTTCATTAGCAAGTAAACATGAGGCATGGCAATCATTTTGCGTGCTAGACGCCATGAATTTGTGCAATTTGTGTGTTGAGAGGCATATTTGCCCGCCAAAACCGGTCTATTCGTCCCGTTCTTCCGGCGCATATTTCAACCTCTCGATACACCATTCACCCCCATTACCGACATGGACACTATCCGTCAACGACTCGAAGAAAAAGGCTACAAACTTCACCCGGCCCCTGCCCCCGTAGGTTCCTACGTTCAGTGCGTCCGCACCGGCAACCTCCTCCACCTCTCCGGAGGCATCTCCGTCAATGGAGAAGACTCCTTCTACGGTAAAGTAGGCCAGGAATTGACCTTGGAACAGGGCCAGGCTGCGGCACGAGCCGCTATTCTCAACCGCCTCGCCGTTGTTGAACAAGCAGTCGGTTCCCTAGAAAAAATCACCCGCATTGTCGCCCTTAACGGATTCGTCAATGCCGGTCCCGAATTCTACGACCACCCCAAAGTCCTCAATGGAGCCTCCGACCTTCTGCTCGAAATATTCGGAGAAATAGGCCGGCACAGCCGCACGGCGGTCGGTGTCTCGGCCCTGCCCCTCAACGTTGCTGTAGAAATCAGCCTCGTTGTCGAAGTAGCCGACTAACATTGAACGCTGTGTAAGCATATTCATCCTTTCGAGGCAGGCATGGATTCCCCCATGTCTGCCTTTTTCTTGTATCCTTCGACCATTCCCACTTGAAAATTTTTACTAAAGCCCCTATAGTAAGCCCCGGTCTTGACCGAACAATCAATGCTCCTGTGGCGGAATGGTAGACGCTGCAGACTTAAAATCTGCTGCCGGCAACGGCGTACGGGTTCGAGTCCCGTCGGGAGTACCAAAGCTATTGCTCCTAATAGTCCTAACACATTGTGTTTAGGACTTTTTTGTTTGTTTTACAAATTGCCTCATCCATCAATTTCGAGGTGGAGCCCATAACTTTTACCCAGGAGAGTGTTTCTACTTTTCCATTGGATTCTCTTGTGGTAAAGTCGGGGAGTGCCCGATGGAGTCTTTTTTCTCTCCAGCGGTATTTCAATTCAAACAATCTCGTCATTATGATCCCCGCAGAATTCAAAAGCGCGCTGAATGAAGCCCTCGCCGATTTGCGAACCCAAGGCCTCTACAAGAGCGAACGATTCATTGATTCCCAGCAATATTCCCAAGTAACGCTCAAGGATGGCCGTTCCGTCATCAATATGTGCGCCAATAATTACCTCGGCTTGGCCAACCACCCGGAAGTCATGGAAGCCGCCCGCGATGCAATCAAACGCTGGGGTTTCGGCGTGGCATCCGTCCGCTTTATCTGCGGTACGCAGACGCTTCACAAAGCTCTGGAAGAACGCCTCAGCCATTTTCTGGGTACGGAAGACACCATCTTGTACGGTTCCTGTTTCGATGCCAACGGCGGTCTTTTTGAAGCCCTGCTCGGACCTGAAGACGCTATTATTTCCGATGCTCTCAACCACGCCTCCATTATTGACGGAGTCCGCCTCTGCAAAGCCAAGCGTTACCGTTACAACAACAATGACATGGCCGATCTGGAAGCCAAACTTCAGCAGGCTGATGCCGAAGGTGCCAAAATCAAGCTGATCTCTACGGACGGTGTCTTCTCCATGGACGGCATTATTGCCCAGCTGGACAAGGTGCGCGACTTAGCCGCCAAATACAATGCTATTTTCCACTTCGACGATAGCCACTCCACCGGTTTCATGGGAGCAACGGGACGCGGAACGCATGAATATTGCGGCCTCCTTGGAAAGATCGATATCACTACAGGTACGTTAGGCAAGGCTCTCGGCGGCGCCAACGGCGGCTATACGTCCGGACCGAAGGAAGTCATTGAGATCCTCCGCCAGCGTTCCAGGCCCTATCTGTTCTCCAACAGTATCATGCCTGCCATCGCCGCTGCTACGATGAAGGTGATCGACATTCTGGAACGTTCCACGGAAGCCCGCGATAGGGTCGAGGAAAACACCCGTTACTTCCGGACTGCCATGACTGGCGCGGGCTTCACCATTTCCGGCAAAGACCACCCGATTTCCCCGGTCATGCTCGGCGATGCCGCCTTGTCCCAGAAGTTCTCCGAGGCTCTTCTCAACGAAGGAGTGTACGCTGTCGGCTTCTTCTATCCGGTTGTTCCCAAAGGCCAGGCTCGCATTCGTACGCAAATCTCGGGCGCTCACACGAAAGAACAGCTCGACAAGGCTATCGAAGCCTTCTGCAAGGTTGGTAAAAACCTTGGCGTCATCTCCTGATCAGGGGGATGCCATCCCACCGATCATTTAGTTGATTAACGATCATGGACGCGGTACCTCCCACGCCAAAAGCCCTTCCGGTTGTTTCGCCGGGCCGGGTACTGCGTCCAGCCCCTCAAATTCCGGACCACGAAGTTGTCCGCCAAATCGGCAGCGGAGCCTATGGAGAGGTTTGGCTTGCCAAATCCATGACCGGTGCATGGAGAGCAATCAAAATCGTATGCAGGGACGACTTTGAGGACGAGCGAACGTTCAATCGTGAATTCCAGGGAGTCCAGTATTACGAGCCGATCGCTCGCAACCATCCCGGCCTGGTTCACATTCTGCATGTCGGTTTCAAGTCCAGTCCATCTCCGTTCTATTATTATGTGATGGAGCTCGGGGACGATGCCCAGGCCGGCATTCATATCGACCCTGCCGAGTATATTCCCCGGACGCTCCATACGGATATGAAGCTTGCGGGGCAACGCCCCCTTCCTTTGGATTATTGTCTGGAAGTAGGCAGCCAACTGGCTCATGCGTTGATTTACCTTCACAGCAAAGGCCTGACCCATCGCGACATCAAGCCGGCCAATGTCGTTTTCGTCAATGGACGTCCGAAATTTGCCGATATCGGACTTGTTTCCAAAAACGACCACCACAGTTTTGTCGGTACGGAAGGTTACATTCCTCCAGATGGTCCGGGAACCAAACGGGCAGACGTTTATGCGCTGGCCAAGGTGCTGTATGAAATCAGCAGCGGCAGGGACAGACTGGATTTCCCGGAACTACCGGACAAAATTCCGGACGGAGCCCAGCGTAAAAAATGGTTGGCCTTCAACGACATTATCTGCGAAGCAGGAGAACCTGATGCTTCCCGTTGTACAATCTCTACTGCGGAGGAATTGGCCGATGCTATCGATTCCCTTCGAGGCAAGTCCCTTCATCCACAATACGGTTCCAAAAAACGGAAGAAGAAAAAGCATAAAAAACCTCTGGGCAATACTGCCCGCATGCTTCTCTCCGCTATTGCGGGAGCCCTCGTTTCCATTAGCATTGTCGTTGCAGTCGCTTGGTATCTTCTTCCCAAAAGCAGTCTGGAAATCCTGAATATTTCCGGACAACAGGAGGATGCCCCACCTGTCCAGCAAAGGCAACCTGTCAATGCTCCGAGCATATCCTCCCAGCAGGATGCTTCTCCCTTCTGGCAATCCAAGCCCCAGCCCTCGCAAGGTTATGTCCTGGTCACCAGTTCTCCGGCAGGCGCGTCCGTTTACGATGACAAGGGCAATTATCTGGATGAAACCCCGTATGGCCCCATTGCCGTGCCGGCAGGTATTTCTCCCGTCTACTCCATACGCAAGACGGGATATGAAGAAATCAAGGGCACGGGGGTTGTAGAAAAAAACAAGACTCTTGTTCTCGGTGGTACTCTCAAACCTTTCCATCCCCCGGTTCAGGGTGAATACTGGACTGATGCAGAAAACAACCGTTTCATGCCCGATGGCGAAGGCCATACGGCGGAAGCTCCCCTCAATATCGATGATTTCAATAAGTTCCTCTCCAAAAGCGGGAACAAAAAAAACATCCCTGTCATCTCAATGCCGGAAACGCCTGCAACCGGCAAGCCTCCACTTGCCCTGACTGATCAGGAAGGCATTATTTCCTATCTGAAATGGATTACTTCCGCATGCATGAAGAAGGGGATTCTCAGTTCCAACTACGTCATGACCGCCCTGCCCATTCCCGGGTACTCGACACGCAACGGTACCATGCAGGCTTACAGGATTCGCGTAGAGCCAGAGAAGAAACTTCCTGTCACAATCCTGTCCCAACCGGAAAACGCCAGTGTTTTCTGGAACGGTAAATACATCGGGCGAACGCCTCTGGAACAGGTCTCCGTTCCACAGTCGCCCTACTCGGTCAAGGTGAAAAAAGACGGCTTCGCTACAATTGAGCGCAATGGTCTTTCCCCGGAAAACCTCTATCTTTCCCTCCAATTGAACAAGGACGAGTCCGTAGAATACGATTCCCCATGGAAAAACAGTCTGGATATGGAATTTGTCCCGCTTGCCTCCGATGCCATGGCGCTTGCCCATGAAGTGCGTATCAAGGATTACCGGGCATTCCACAAATCCACCTCCAAGGATACTCCGGAGCCTCCGGAATGGAAAGACCGCAACGACTATCCGGTCACCAATGTTTCTAAAAAGGACGCAGAGCATTTTGCCAAATGGCTGACTGGACGTGAACGGCGTTCCGGCCGCATCTCCGGAACCGATACCTACCGCCTTCCTACGGATGAGGAATGGAGCCTTCTTGCCAATATCCGTGCTGAAAACGGAACCACTCCCTACGAGCGTTCGCTCTCCGCCATGAACGAGACTCCTGCGTTTTACTGGGGTACCGCCTGGCCTCCCAAGAATAATACGGGGAACTTTGCCGATGATTCCGCATTGTCCTATCTACCCTCCTTCCGGGTTATTACCTCATACGAAGACGGCTATCCGGAACTTGCTCCCGTCAAGTCGTATGATCCCAATCGCCTCGGTTTGTATGATCTGGACGGTAACGTACAAGAATGGGTAGGTGATTCATATGGAGGAGATAATGCCCTCATCCCGATCAAGGATTACGATACGGCGCGCGGCGGCAATTACCTTTCCTTCCGGCCTGCCCAGCTTTCTATCCGTGCAAGAACCCCTCTGCCCCCGGGTACGAAGGACCCAGCCATTGGCTTCCGCTTGATTCTTGTCCGGCAATATGAAGCGGAGGAATAAACGAACACGCCTCAACCGCTGTACTCCATGATTCGGGGAGAATCTCAAAGGAACCCTCGGGGAGTAATGGAGCCCTTTTCTTCCTCCTCATCGCGAATGGAGGAAAGCTTTCCCAAAACCTTGTATTCCTTGCCTTTTTTCTGAAGAGCTCCCTGGGAAACAAGCGTTTGAAGCTTCTCGTAGATGCGCAACCTCAGTATCTCTTCCCCTCCGGTGGAAATACCCTTGCTTTTCATCGCTGCAAGGACTCCCTCAAAAATGTCGTTGAAAAGAATCGTATCGGCACAAGACAACACGACAAGCATCTCACTCCGAATCGCATCGGGAGAGCGCCGCGGAATATGCCCATTCTTTCCAATCTCCATTACCTTACGGTATAACACATTTAAAGTGGAGAGTCAAGGAGACATTCCACTTTCGGAATCATGCTTCGGCACGAACCCCGAGTCAGAATTCTGTGTTGTCCCTCGCTTTACCACCTCGGGCATTGATTCCCCCAATCAGGAGAACAATTTCCCCTTTGGGAGGACGTTCCGCGAATTGCCCGGCAAGTTCGGCAGCAGTCCCGCGATGATAAGTTTCAAACGTTTTGGTCAATTCTCTTGCTACGCAGATCGGAGTTTCCGGATCAATTGTCGCCAGGGTCTGGATGCTTTTGACGATACGGAACGGGGATTCGTAGAAAATCGATGTAAAATCCGCTTCGACCGCTTTTTGCAGCAACGCCGCCTTCCTGCCCGACTTGACGGGAAGAAATCCGCCGAAGAAAAAGGCGTCACTCGGCATTCCGGAACCGACAAGGGCAGTCACAACTGCAGACGGCCCGGGCAAGACAGTGAAACAGACGTCGGATTTTTTCAACGCCTGAATCAACCTGTAGCCCGGATCGCTCACGCCGGGCATTCCGGCATCCGTCACAACGGCAAAACGTTCTCCCGCTGCAGTCCTTCGGACAATTTCCCCGGCCCTGGCCGCTTCATTATGTTCATGCATGCTGAGGAGAGGTTTGCGAATTCCATAATGGGTCAGAAGCAATCCCGTATGCCGGGTATCTTCACAGGCAATCGTATCAACGCTTGCAAGTACATCCAAAGCACGCCGGGTAATATCCTCCCGGTTTCCGATCGGCAAGGGCACGAAATAGACGGAATAAGCGACTTCGGACATGATGTTCTCCGTATGATACTTTCAGGTGTTGTCGTAGATCTTCCGTCAGCCGTTACTGACGGCTCCGCAAATGTCATGGGCTACCAGCCGGGTCGCATACGATAGTGCATTCATCTTGGCGGACTGCTGATTGCCGACATTAAACAAGCTGGATACCGCCGTTGCCGAGCTGGTCCATAGCACTTTGTTGGATTTGTTGTCGATAATCTTGTAATTGACATTCAACTTCAATCCGACTTCCATACTCTTATAGGTATCCTGGTAGCTGGAACGTAGCTGCATGTAATCAATGGAAGCCACGCTGCCTTCCAACCGTGCGTCAGCCTTTTTGGAGGAAAGCAGAGAATAGGTACCTTCCGTCTGGATTTCTTCCGCAATAGCACTGGAAACCATAGCACCCGCCCGAGGTTCAAGAGAGTTGTTGGTGAACACCCCGACGGAAATAGAATGGACATCCTTCAGGGCGACGGGTTTCAGCCCACCGATATGGTATCCGCATGAGCTGAATAACAAAGCAGTCACCACCGGCAGGAGGCACAGGAGAAAATATCGCATGGGTTGACGGAAGGATGGCATCATGAAGGCAAACAGGAAGATTACTTGGCGGGAGCCCCCATGGATTTCAGATGATCTTTGGCCTTGGCGGCAGCTTCGGGGTTCGTCGCCTCCAGGGAAACGACTTCCTGGAAGCAAAACACGGCAGCATTGTAATCTTTCATCCGATTCAGATAGTACTCTCCAATTTTCAGTTTTTGGTCAACAAGCTGGCGTCGAATGTCGTCAAGCCCGGACTTGGCATGGGACGAATGAGCCGTATCGGGATAACGCTGGAGATAATCTTCGTAGGCTTCCTGGGCCCGCATGATGTTGGCATGGTTGCGGTCGCCTTCAATCTGGGCACCACGGTACAAGTCCGCCACCTGGAGCTGGGCACCGGGGGCATAGGGACTATGGGGGTAGTTATCTACAATCTTCTGGAAGGTGTCGATGGCTTCCAGATTACGACCTTTTTTCATCAGATATTCCCCGAGGAGATTCATGGCCTCGGGAGCCGTATCCGCATAAGGGGCATTGGTACAAACACTGTTGAGCCACTTGACCACAATCGTAGGATCCATGCCGACGTCAAACAACCACAAAACCTTGTTGGTCAACTCGCCGCGAGCAGCAGCATAAGCAAGGTTCTTCTGCGCGTTCAATGCGGCACTGTAGAGAGGCGTATTCGGATAGCGATCAATTACAAATTGGTACGTGTCAAATGCATCCATGGGCTCACCCAATGATTCATATAGTTGGGCCTGGCGGAATTTGGCCTGAGGCGCTTCCGGGGCAAGAGGACAGTACCGAGCCAGCCTCCTATATCGTTTGATCGCGCCGTTCCAATCATTTTTGGATTCGCAGGCCTGAGCCTCGGACCAATATTTTTGAGCCAGAGGATCAATGAGACGAAGTGACCCGGCAGGAGGCGGGGCATCCGAACTACACTGGGTAAGAAGAAAGGAACCGGCCAAACAACCGATTAACAGAAAAGCCTTGTTCATGGACGTTTTTTATTAGCTGAATCTAGAAGCGGCATCAAGCCCGATTCTTCAGAGAAGCAGAGTTGACAAAAGTGCCGGATATCAATGCTTCCCATAGACGGCTTCGGCATCAAAAGCCAAACCTTCCTCGGCCAGAGCAAGAGTAACCGGCTTACCCGGTTCGACCTGGCTACCGAACGGAACGGAACGGTAGAAGCAGGAGTGGTGGCCGGTGTGACAGGCTCCGGCGCCAACTTGATCCACCAGAAGAATCAGGGCATCCTGATCACAGTCCACAAGGATCTGCTTGATTTTCTGGACATGGCCGCTGGTCGCTCCCTTGTGCCATATTTCCTGACGGCTGCGGGAATAATAGACGGCTTCTCCGAGAGCAAGAGTCATTTTAAGAGATTCTTCATTCATGTAGGCCAGCATCAGAGGTTCGCGGGTCACGTGATCCACGGCCATTGCGGCAATCAATCCGTTCGCATCAAATTTAGGAGCGAAATCAAGGCCTTTTTCCACGTCTGTTGCAGTTCGGGCCGTAAAAACGATCTGGTCAGTTTGCTTGTTGTTATCCATAGCCGAAAGACTCATTACACGAAATATCTGCCAGCATCCAATCTTTTCTGTTGCCCTGACGCAATGAAACCGTTTCCATAGTGCCCATGTCGTTCACGGAACCACAGGCCAGCCAGCTCCTCTCCACCGCCTATGCCAGCGGACGTTTCCCCCACGCCCTTCTCGTCATCGGGGACGAGGCCTCCGGAACTCACAAGCTCGTCCTGGGAATGATCCGTCTGATTAACGAGGGAACCAAGGGAGATTCTCTGGAAGCCATCCGCGATGAATACATGCGCCTCGTCCGTCCCAGGTCCAAGTCCAGAAAGATCCTGATCGACGATATCCGATCCGTGGAACCCTTCCTCCAGCAGAAAGCCGATGCAAACCACCATAAAATCGTTGTTATCCTGGAAGCGGAACGCATGAATGACGAAGCGGCCAATGCTTTCCTGAAAACTCTGGAAGAACCTCCCAACCAGACGCTGATCATCCTTGTAACGTCACAACCGGAGCAATTGCTTCCCACGATCATATCGCGCTGCATCAACGTTCCCCTGTTTTCTCCCGGAGGTAGTATCCGGCTTACTCCCGTCCAGCAGGAAATCCTCCCCGCCTGGGCAGAAGCCACCGAACACATGGGAGACGATCTGGCCGCCCTTTCATTCCGCTCAGTTCTTCTGGAGCTACTCGGACGCCGAAAGGCGGACATCACCAAAAGAATGACGCAGTCTCTCAAGGAAGAATCCAAGGCCATCGCCCAAGCGACGGATACGTCCAACTGGGAGTCACAAAACAAGGATCTGAATGCTGCGTTGATTGAAACCGAATACCTGGCGGAACGCGACCAGGCAATCGACCTGATGATTCTATGGTTCGGTCAGGCTGCCGCCATCGCCTCGGGGGCTCCGTCGACGGAACCCATGCATCCGGGCGTTACCCAGCTAGCCCGGACAATGCCCGTACCGGAAATCCTCCAGCGCATGAAAGGAGTCGAACAACTCCGTGCCGACCTTAAATTCAATGTTCATGAAGGACTCTGCATGGATGTCCACCTTCTGGAGGCCTTAGGTAATCTGAATGTTTGATATTCTCCGGGATTAGTCCAGTTCCTTCCTCAAATAGAACATATCGATACATCGGACACCGTTTTCCATGATCGGTTCCGCATAATTGTCGATGAAAAAATTCTTCACGACATGCGATGGGACAAAACCGAATCCGGAATAAAATGCACGGCCACTGTCGGAGGTACCCACATACATGGTTTTCCAATAGGCGGAACAGGCCTTAAACACGTACCCCAGCAGGGCACGGGCATACCCCCTGCCCCAATCCCGCTCGCGCGTGGCCAGATTTTTCAGTTCGCAGGCATCCCCTTCTCCCGGGATGACCAGAGCTTCGCACACCGGGACACCTTTGACGAAAAGAGCCCACATAGAGCCCTCCTCCCAATACTTCCGTACGACGGTTTCATCAGGATCGGCCAAAATCAGCAAAGGCAAGAATGGCTCACGCTCACCGGGGGGAATTTCACGGATTGTCCAGCCGGGCTCCATGGAAGCGAAAACGAGGAGGCTGGGGATCAGCGCCCCGGAAGAAGTTCGAAAGTAAATCCCTTAAGATATTCCGTTTCCGGCAAGTTGAGCAACACCGGGTGATCCGGCCTCTGTCCGTGGCGAGCCATCAGGCGCAAAGTCGCCGGGGCATCGATCGCCGCCTCGCGAATACTGTCCTGGAATAGCTCCGCGCTCGCATGGTGGGAACAGCAGAAGGTTGCCAAAATGCCTCCCGGAGCCAGCATCTTCATCGCGCGGAGGTGGATTTCCTTGTACCCGCGCATCGCGTCATGGAGGGACTTCTTGCTACGCGTGAACGAGGGGGGATCGAGAATAATCAAGTCCCACTTCGGTTCCGCACCGTCGCGCACCTTGTTGGATTCCTGCTTCAGGAAGTCGAACGCGTTGTCGGCAATCGCCTCCACCTCCACACCGTTTAAGGCGGCATTGCGGCGGACGGCCAGCCACGGCATCCTCGGAGACATCGACGGCAGTCACCTGCTCTGCACCACCGAGGGCACAGGCCAGCGCAAATCCCCCCTGGTTGCAGAAGCAATCCAGCACGCGGCGACCACGGGCAAAGCTCGCCACTGCGGCATAGTTGTCCAATTGGTCGAGATACAATCCGGTCTTCTGACCAAACTCAAGATCCACGAGGAAGCGCACCCCGCGGCCACTCGCTTCAAAAGGCGTCGGTGCCGTACCTGCCAGCATGCCCGTGAACGGTTGCAAGCCTTCGGCAGCCAGCATCGGGGAATCATTGCGGACGATGATGCCTTCCGGCTCCAGCAATTCCTGCAACACATCACCGATCAAATCCAGCCTCATTTCCATGGCAACCGTCAGAGCCTGAACCACGAGGTAACGAGCATACTGATCGACAATCAAGCCCGGCAAGCCATCGGATTCACTCCAGACGAGGCGGCGCAATTCCTCGCCCGGCATCAGGCGGTTGCGCACATCAATCGACTGGCTGATGCGACGGAAGAAGAAATCCCTGTCCAGCTTTTGCTTCCTTCGGGAAAACCTGCGGGCGACAATCTGAGAATGAGGGTTGAAAATCGCGGAACCCAAAAAATGATCCTTGAAATCCCTCAACGCAACAACATCGCCCGGCTGGGGATCCCCAAACACCTTGCGCACTTCCGTACCATACACCCAATCGTGACCCTGAAATATTCTTGCCCGTGGAGCTACAACCAAACCTGCCATAAGTAAGTTCACTCTACCCCATCCCCGCTCAACGGGCAATTGAAAACTGGTCCCCATGCCTGATAGAATCCGGGAACCCCGGATGGATTCCCGGAGCTACTACCCGCATAACAGCTATCTCCCAAGGGACACCAAAAGTACGCTCGCCAGGCGACGGCCTCGGGTAAGCATTTACCCGAGGCCATCAATAGGATTATTGTATAAGTCCGCCCTTACACAAACCGGAAAAAGAGCTTATGTATGGTAATGAGACTTTTTGTATCTTGATTTGAGAATCGGGAGCCCAGAGATCTCGTTCCCCATCATATTTTTCAGCAATTGTTACTTGAATCTTAATTTCAGGACATTTGATGTATCTAAAAGTACGCGTATTTGTAAAAAGTCCTGGATCCCGATCAAACAACTTCCGCATTTCAGCAACAGTAGAGCCCGGTTGAATCGATTCAATTTCCTTAATATGTTGTTGTAACCATGCAGAAGTAATAGCCGCAGCAATCTCGGGAGGTGGCATTTTCACATGTTCTACTTTTTTTGGGGCAACTGCCGGAGCAGGCATGGAATCGGGGACTTCTCTTGCGCATGAAGTCAAGAAAAGCGGGGCACAAATAGATAATAAGCAATATTTATTATTGAGTTTTTTCATAAGTATTTTATATGTATATTTTTGAAATATATGTTATTTTATCATTTGGAGAAATTGAATTTTTTTCCACAAAATCAAATTTAGCATCAATTTTTATTTTACTCCATGATTTCAGCCAATATGTTTCATTTTTTCCTGGGACAATCAAGCCTCCCATAGGAAGGAAAAATTCCATTAATTCGCTACGAGAATTTCCTACTCCTATTTTTTCAATACTTGAAAGAATACAATCAAGCTCATTGATTGTTATAATATTTGAACTATCATCTAACACAAAAACAGAAGATATACCCATTTTTTCAATTTTATATCTCCACTTGTCATCTGAATAATAATCAACAGATCTTTTAATATCAATATCATCATATCCATCAAAAAAGATAACTGTGCCATCTATTTCTTTATATCCATATTTTTGCTTAGCTGTGAAATTGGCTGAACGATAAGGTTTCGAAAAACCGCTCTTCCGAGAATGTTGGTCGAGAACGGTTCCATCAGTTGCCTCGACTCCAGAAGTATATGGATTAGTCATTTGCCAATCATTAAACGGGGGATTTGGGGCAATATATGGATCACTTGGAGATGGATAGGTAACCAGTTCTCCTACTATAATACCTGCTAAATCAGCAAGATTCCCAGTTGATGATTCCCATACAAAAGTAAACTCAAGCTCTCCATTTGGCTTTGGAATTCCAGAAGTTTTTCTAAAATTGATCGGATGAGGGTGATATACTGATGTGGAACTAGGATCGGAATTACTACTGCTTGTTCTAACTGATGAAGGAGAAAAGTTTCTTAATTCCGATGGGCGCTCACTGGAGGCCGAATATTGTTGTTTTTCTTGATTTTTCATAATAATATTATTATTTGTGTTAAAACCAACCATTTTGGCAGGATTTGTGCACTATCACACTAAATCAAAAAAAGTCAAGTTTTTTTGATTCGACACAAGATGTTTCAATTTGGTTAAAAACATCTCCAAGTTGTTGACCGTGAGACTCTAGACCTTGAAGATGAAAATAGGATGACGCGCCAGGTACACAACATTCCACCAGAAATCCTACAGATTCCAAGACAGGAACAATAGTTTCCAAACTCCAGACTGCTTGATGACCATGATTACAAATAATAGAACGCAAAGCACTACCTATCGATCCGTCCCCCCACCCGGCCTGCTGGAGGAAAAGGATATATTCTGGGGTCGCCTCTCGAGCAATTCGCACGACATCTGGAAATGCCAAGCGAAGAACGCCCCCTGGTTTCAGCACACGCATTGCGTCTTCAAAAAAGCAGTAAGCCCGTTCTGGCGAAACATGTTCGATGACATGTTCCAGAAAAAGCGCATCTACAGATTCATCCTTCCAAGGCAATGTGTGCGTTATGTCGAAATATGGCATATCCAGATTGACCCAGCCAGGCAATATATTGGAACCACACCCCAACTGAACGTATAACGGGGTGTCTTCTGGAACAACAAACAGATCAGACAAAGGAGGAGCCCCCTGTTGCACTTTCAATTGCAAACGACTTCCTTGATAGTAATCATGAAGAGGGATCAACTGCTCATCACCCCATGAAAACCAATGAAGAGTCAATGAATGTATACTCATCATCAGTTTTCCTGCGCACCCTGTTCCCATTCTGCGGAAAAACCCGTTTTGATAAAACAGTACCGTGTCAGACCATGATCCATTATCCCCACTATAGCAACACACTGGACTTTCCTGGTTAAAAACAGAAATAGCTCGTAAATAATCAGGAATACACCAGTGTGAAGTAACAAGGTTATTATATGGCATAGGGTAAGGGGTTGGATACATGCCTAGACGATCTGTCGCAACAGTACGAGCACCCAAGCTCAATGCCAATTGGCCAATGATAAGATCTTCCGCTCCTCTCGAAGGAAGATTTGGCAGATTAATAATCTTTTCTACCATACCTCGAGAAAGAAAATACCCTGATCCCCCGCTTGGTGCCCCCCTCTCCTTAATAAGCATATCTCCGATTAAATCGTATTCGCAATTAATCAAATCGCCAAGCCGTTCCAACGCAACATAAGTATCGTCATCGCATTTAAACAGCCAGTCAAAATCAAAATGATGAACTGCATACCGAAAAAAAGACAATACTTTTTCTGGCAAATACTCATAGGTATCATTTGCACGTAGATAAACCGTATCTCCTTCTTCATACTCATGAGTGGATTCACCACCAACAAAAAAACGGCATTGAACACCAGAGGCATCATGTCGTAACCACGATTCACGGACAGCATTTTGTCTTTCTTCTGCATTTTTATGAGAACAAATTCCCACAAGAATTTGAGAATTCAATCGAGAATTCTTATTGTAACAAGAAGCTTTCATAAAGATATTGAATTGAGCTATTCTGGTAAATTGGAAATTATTTCCATCACTTCGTGCCAGCTGCCTACCGAAACATCCAACCCGCACATTTTCAAGCAATTTTCTCTTGCTGCATATGCCATATCATCTCGTAAATTGGGTTCATATGCCATTTTGGATGCATAATAGATAAAATCTCTCTCATTATTGCACAGCCAACCCGTTTTTCCATGTTTTACCATTTGTCGCCAACCTCCTCGATTATCGACAATTAGCACACTACCACTCGACATGGCCTCAAAACCAATTCGAGGCCAGTTTTCCACAGTATCTGTTGGTTGTAAAATTATCTTACAATGTTTGTAAAAATCCTGCTGTGAAATCACATTTTGATCGTATGCTGTTCGAATCCATTCCATAGGTTTGCCAACCTTTTTTTCACTTCTATCATCGAACCCAAGAAAAATCCCACGCTTGGGCACAGGAGAAACAAAATACTCATAAATTTTCAGTGTATCTGCCGCAAATTTATCTGAATCCTGTCGTGAAATACGACCACACCCGAAAAAATCAGAAGATCGTTCTTCAACAAAAGGGAAATCTTCCAAGCGAAAATAGGGATTGAAAGTAAAAAATTGTATTGATGGGTCCGGGTTAAGAGATTTTAGTTCTGGCATAACTTTTTGCCTAACATCTTCATTCTGATAAAGAAATAAAGGGATCATTCCCCTCTCCATTGCTTTCTTCTCTTGAGGAAACAGCCATGTCATGCAGTTGATAAACACAGTCCTTTTCGTATATTGGCGTATTTCTGGGAGCTGATCCAAATATTCAGTATTGCAGAATCCAAAAACAGGATCGCCTGGTCGTAACACATCCCACTGTCTAATTGGATGCATATAGACTTGTTGGCGTTGCATTTCGCAAATCATATCCATCTGCTGATAACCATAGGAATTAGTAGGAATCAGATGAATCTCCAACCCCATATACCTCCATAGATAAATCTGATGTAAAAGTTCAGTTCCAGCTCCTCCATAAAGACATGGAAAGCCTGCTATATAGATGCGTTTAGGAATTTTATTCATATGGTGAAAATTGAATAATTCTAAAAAATTATTTATTTTTTTATATACAACACATTCAATCAAATTGCAACAAAAATCAAAATAACACCTCAAAAACGTGCTGAATTATGAGTCAGGCTACAGAGAAAAAACCATCTTCTACTCAAACTTCGACACCGTAAAGTTGTGCCTCAAATAAACAGGGACTAATACACACATAGCAGTTAAACAGGAAAGTAGAAGAATGCGGCGCGAATGGAATTATATGGCGTAGATACTATTCGGTATGAGACATGTCTACCTCGTTCTCATGGATACCAACAATAACGGATATGTCATAAAAGACTGAAGCACAGTCGATCAGAAAGAGGATCAGAAAAAGCCCGGCTATTCACGAGCCGAGCTTTTTCTGGTTACCATAGTTTAAGTAAACAAGTGATCCAATCAGGCTATTGACGTTGACCCACAGGCAAGGTCAATCAGCAATCATAAGACTGCTTAAGTATGGTTTGGAGACGCTGATGACTGTTCTTTGATCATCATTCCAATCATGAGCCTCACGATCAAATTCGACATCTATTCTGATTTGAGGACATGCCTTATAGACATAGGTGACTTTTTTCGCCAGTTCATTGCCAATCCCACCGGGCATCGTAAATAACTTTTTGAGGTCGGCCATACTGGAACCTTTCTGAATTGATGTAATCAGAGGAATGTGCTTGTTAAACCACAGATACATCTCATTCTCAGAAAACAAACCATTTTCTTCTGTTTTCGTGCTGGCAGGTTTTGGTTCGAGAGTCAGGACAATTGGCTCACTGGCACTCGCCACAAGACCTCCATGAAAATACTCGATAATATAAAGGATTTCATTGTTTTGATTCTTTTGGGAGGATTTTCCTAAAATCACATCAAGTCAAAAAAGTCAAGATGTTCTTTTTCTACAAGGCGAATATTTTGTTTTACATATCAATTATCTCCAGCAAACCTAAATACTGAGATCACAGAGATAGAAATCTTGATAGATTTTGCAGATACTATCCGTATTTGATATAGTTCTTTCCATTTCTTTTTCATGAAACCCTCTCTTCCCCTCCTTCTCCTTTCCGCCTTCCTCCCGGGTATCCTTGCTTCCAGTATCGTCCTAGCGGCAGATACTCCCCTTCAAACTTCGGCAACGCAAAAAGTTTCGCCGTCCCAGAAGCAATTCAGAACGCAGAGTTATATCGCCTACCCGCCCGTCAAATCCACTGCGGCACAGCTCAAAACAAATTCCTACAGTCAATTTGAAAACCCGACGGGCATTGCTTTCGCGGCAGGAGAAACAATCACTCTGGATGTCGCCCCCCTTCAGGGACAAACGCTGGAATTGCGCATCACGGACTTCAGCACGGAGCGCATGCAGGACAGCTCCTACCCCCTCAAAAGCGGAAAAAATACGATCGTCGCCAAAAACTCCGGCCACGGCTACATCAGCTACTTCACGGACAAATACAAGACCTCACGCCCCGTCACCATCTCTATTGCCGGCGGTACCGTCAACGGATACTTCGATTCCTCCCGGCACACCAACCGGGACTGGAAAAACCTTCTCGCCTCGGCCACATCGCCCATTCTCGACATCCGAGGCAAATACGTCCAGCTTGCCTACCCGGTCGCAGCCCTCCGGGAACAATGCCCCGGCGACGGTCTCGGCCTCATCGGCATCTATGACCGCATCATCTCCATTCAACAGGAAATCATGGGACTGGACAAATATAAATGCCGTCCGAAAAACCACATGTTCGGACGCGTCATTTGGAAGGGATTCATGCATGCCGACGGCTATGGAGCCGCCTTCCACAACAATACCATGAAAAACCTCGCCAACATCGCCGCGATCAAAAAGGATCCCTGGGGCATCGCTCACGAATTCGGTCATGTCAACCAGGTGCGTCCCGGCATGAAATGGGCCGGCACAGGAGAGACCACCAACAATATCTATTCCATCTGGACCAAGTATCTCTTCAGTCCGGAATACATCAACCTCGAACATCACAAAAAGGATGATACCTTCGGCAACCGCGTCGAAGGAGGGCGCTTCAATGCCTACCTTAACAGTGCCGTCATCGCCGGAGAGCCCTGGATCGCTCTCAAGGGGCCGGACAAAATGAAGGACTACGAACGCGGCAACGGCGACCACTTTGTGAAGCTCTGTCCGCTCTGGCAGCTCATGCTCTATTTCCAGGTAGCCGGCAAGGGCAATCCTGATTTTCTACCGGACATCTTCCAGAAAGTGCGCCAGACGGATGAATCCGGCATAAGCCACGGACAACTCCATACCAATTTCCTGAAAAACCTCTGCGACGCTACCCGGCAAAACCTTACCGGATTCTTCAAAGCCAGCGGCATGCTCACGCCTATCGACCGCAACATACGTGACTACGGCGACTACCAACTCACTATCACGCAGAAGGATTGCGACGATGTCGTTGCCTACGCGTCCAAGTACCCCCAACCCGAAAGCCCGGTCATCCACTACATGACCTCTGGAAGCGTCAAAGCCTATAAGGAAAAATTGCCCGTCTCAGGGCAATACGAACAAGGAATTACCGCAGGAGAAGGCAACTTGAATATTTCAGCTGATGCCTGGAAAAACGTCACCGTTTTTGAAACCTACAAAGGAGACAAGCTGGAACGCATTTCCATCCTCTACACCGGTTCCCCGGACAAAACATACACCATTGTTCCCTACCCGGAAGGCTCCACCCGCATCGAAGCCGTCTCCTGGGACGGCAAACGTACGCTTGTTTACGGAACACGGTCAGTTTAAAAGGCCACGTTGCAGAAAACCGACAAAATCACTTAAATAAGGCAACGAAACTTTTTGTATCTTGACTTGAGAATCACTCGACCACATATCTCTTCCGTTACCATTTTTTTCATCAATCGTTACTTGAATCTTGATCTCAGGACACTGACGGTACTTAAAAATACGCGTATTTGAAAAAAGTCCGTCTTCACTCACAAATAACTTCTGTAGTTCAGCAACGGAAGAGCCTGGTTTAATTGATTCCATTTCTCTAATATGCTGCTCCATCCATGCTGAAGCAATAGCTGTAGAAATCTCGGGAGGCGGCATTTTCACCTGTTCGACTTTTGTTCGGTCAACTACCGGAGCTGAAATGGAAACGGGGGATTCGTTTGCGCATGACTCAGAAGAAACGGAATACAAACAGAGAATAAAAAATATTTGTTGGTGAGTATTTCCATCATTGTTCAGATCTCTATTTTTGTGTTCTCACAAAAATTCCTTTAGGTCAATTTTCATACAATTACAACAAATCAAAAAAAGTCAAGGTGCATTTTTTTCGAAGCAGTATATTCCGATTCTGTTAACAAACGTTCCTAATCTCGATAACTCATGTCAATGATGCGTGGGGCAGATGTTCGATAACGTTTTTGGATGACAAGGCATCCAATTCGCCATCTTGCAAGAGACGAGTAACATAACAATCATCCATGTTCCCCATCCTTGCGCACTTACTAATCGCCACAACAGTCGTCATTCGTTTTTTTCCGGACCCTGTGTGGTTATCTCATCTGTTTTTGCTTCAGGAAGAATCTGAAGTATCTGGCCGTGTTTCCCCTGCTCGGCATCATCTATTTAGGCATCTCCATCTACAAGTGGGATGCAGTTTTTCACAGTGAAGAATCCGTATTGGAGGCAACCTCTTCCTTTTTCTTTTTACGGGAAGGATCCGTCACACGCAGCATCACGAAGTACAGAACCGCGATCACAAAGGACAAAATGGTGATTTCGAGGCTTTCAGCCTTGGCTGTGCGGATGAATTCTTCCGGGTTATCCAGCATGTGAGGATTGTTGAGGCCCATCCTCTGACCGTACCAGGCAAGTACCCAGCACCAAAGAAACGATCCGACAAAGGTATACAGGGAAAATGCCCAGAAATTCATCCGTATCAGCCCTGCCGGAATAGAAATCAAATGCCGTACGACAGGCAGCAGGCGGGAAAAGAAAATAGCGCCCTTTTCATAGCGTTCCATGAACACCTCGGCTCGCGCCAATTCACCAGGAGGCATGAATATGTACTTTCCGTACTTCAAAATAAGAGGACGTCCCACAATCAACGCAAACCAATACGTCAGTGCGGAACCGGCCCATGTCCCGAGAGCGGCAACAAAAATGACTCCCCAAAAATTCAAATGACCTTGCGTAGAAGCTATTGCCGCCGGAATCACCACCACCTCACTTGGAACCGGGCAAATAGAACTCTCCATCGCCATCAATAGAAAAATTCCTACATACCCAATCCCGTGAACCCACTCCAGCCACAATATGATCATCTCATGCATCATGTCCGGAAGAACATACCCTCCGACACCGTAATTTCAAGAGATTTCGCCCCCATCATAACCGATATCCCCAGTCTCTGCGTGACAAATCCGTCATTCGCGAATGCCAAATCAAGACAAGAATAGTATTGACGGACACCCAAATCACTTCTATCATTCTTCAGGTCCTTGTTCCAAGTCGGCGCCGGGACTGATTTCTAAATCAAACTTAAAAACCAAGACCTTATCTTATGGCAAAGTACGCTATTAATGGTTTCGGACGTATCGGCCGCAATGTTCTGCGCGCCATGTCCAAGGAAGAACGCGCCAAGGTTGTTGCCATCAACGACTTGACCCCGATCGCAATGATCGCCCACCTTCTCAAGTATGACTCGACTCAGGGTAAATTCGACGGCGAAATCGCCATCGAAGGCGATTACCTCGTTGTCGACGGTCACAAGATTCTCATCACCGTCGAACGCGATCCCGCCAACCTTCCCTGGAAGAAGCTCGGCGTTGACGTCGTCCTTGAATCCACCGGTCTCTTCACCAAGCGCGAAGGCGCCCAGAAGCACATCGACGCCGGAGCCAAGAAGGTTCTCATCTCCGCTCCCGCCACCAATCCCGACCTGACGTTCTGCCTCGGCATCAACGACAGCGAATACGATCCGGCCAAGCACAACATCGTTTCCAACGCTTCCTGCACGACTAACTGCCTTTCCCCCATGGTGAAAGTTCTCGAAGCCAAGTTCGGCATCGAAAAAGGCATGATGAGCACGATCCACTCCTACACGAACGACCAGCGCATCCTTGACCTGCCCCACAGCGATCCCCGCCGCGCCCGTTCCGCCGCCATCAACATCATCCCGACCACGACCGGCGCCGCCAAAGCCATCGGTGAAGTGATTCCCTCCCTCAAGGGACTCCTCAACGGTGCTTCCTTCCGCGTTCCGACCCCGACGGGTTCCCTGACCGACTTTGTCGCCATTCTCAAGAAGAACGTGACTGTTGAAGAAGTGAACGCCGCCATGAAGGAAGCTGCCGAAGGCGAACTCAAGGGCATCCTCGCCTACAGCGAAGAAGCTCTCGTTCTTCAGGACATCGTTTCCGATCCTCACTCCTGCATATTTGACTCCGGCTTCACCTATGTCGTCGGCGGCAACATGGTCAAGGTGTGCGGCTGGTACGACAACGAATGGGGTTACTCCAACCGCGCTGCTGAAGCCCTCAAGAAGCTCGGCGACAGCCTCTAAAGACAACTGGGTCTTTCGGATTGGAGCATCCTTTCCGTTCCGGCGTTGTCGGATAAGAAAATCAGGGACTCCATCCCGAACCGTTGATTCCATTTTGATCCGGGGGAGGCAGCAATTGCCTCCCCCGTTTTCTTTTTCATCATCCATCCATCTCAAACATTACCACATATTATGGCCAAACTGACTGTTCGCGACCTCGATGTCAAAGGCAAGGAAGTCCTCATGAGAGTTGACTTCAATGTGCCTCTTAAAGACGGTTCTATCACCAACGATGCCCGTATCGTTGCCGCTCTGCCCACAATCAAGTATCTTCTGGACAACGGAGCCAAGCTCATCCTCTGTTCCCACCTCGGTCGTCCGAAGAACGAACCCGATCCCGTTTTCTCCCTGAAACCCGCCGCCGTCCGGCTGGGTGAACTTCTTGGCAAACCTGTCACATTCGTTTCCGAAGCCATCGGAGCCGAAGCCGACAAAGCTCGTGCCGCCATGAATGAAGGCGACGTAATCCTTCTGGAAAACGTGCGTTTCTATCCCGGTGAAAAGAAAAATGACCCGGACTTCGCCAAGGCACTCCTCGGCAATGCCACCATCTTCGTCAACGATGCATTCGGTTCCGCCCACCGCGCCCACTCCTCCACGGAAGGCGTTACGCACTTTGCCAAACAAAGCGCCATGGGCTTCCTGATCGAACGCGAACTGGAATACCTTGAAGGTAAACTGGAAAACCCGGAAAAACCCTTCGTCGTCATTATGGGCGGAGCCAAGGTTTCCGACAAAATCGAAGTCCTCTCCAAGCTTATGGAAAAAGCCGACACCTTCCTTATCGGTGGAGCTATGGCCAATACCTTCCTCGCTGCCGAAGGCTACGATCTGGGTGCTTCCAAAATCGAAGGCGACAAACTGGATCTCGCTCGTGAAATCCTTGCCAACGCCAAAGCCAAAGGAGTTCGATTCGTCCTTCCGGCCGATGTCCGCGTTGCCATGAAGTTCGAAGACGGCGCAGAAACAACCTGTACGGCTCCTTTCGCCGAAGGCGGCAAGGTGTGCGAAGGCGGCATGGCCATCGATATCGGCGACAAGGCGATTGAAGAATTCTCCGCAATCATCAAGGGAGCCAAAACCGTTCTTTGGAACGGCCCCATGGGAGTGTTTGAAATGGACTGCTTTGCCAAGGGAACCAAGGAAATCGCCGAAGCACTGGCCAACAGCAATGCGATCACCATCGTAGGCGGCGGCGACTCCGTCACGGCAGCCAAAAAGTTCAAGGTTCAGGACAAGCTCTCCTTCTGCTCCACGGGAGGCGGCGCTTCCCTGGAACTTCTGGAAGGGAAAATCCTTCCCGGAGTCGGTTCTCTGACCGACAAATAATTCGGTAGGATTTCCCTCTATTCCATCTACAAGGCGTCTCAATTGTCGAGGCGCCTTTTTTTTATTGGTTCGGTACGTATAAAACAACAGAATCCGCCTTCCCCACGCGGGAAAGACGGACTCCTGTTTTCTTGTCTTCCGACTTCCT